>Ga0181346_1001467_pt1 | contig 10378 bp, 10 predicted proteins | sample Su13VDMM15DN_FD_130100 | JGI IMG/M metagenome (GOLD analysis project Ga0181346, IMG submission 130100) | Freshwater viral communities from Lake Michigan, USA - Su13.VD.MM15.D.N | ecosystem: Environmental > Aquatic > Freshwater > Lake | place: USA: Michigan | collected 2013-07-15 | reverse complement strand
TAGTCTACAGTTTATTATACCGTTATAATAGTCATCTCTTAGTAATGCATCAACTTCAAGCTGTAATTTTATTTCGTAGTAACCTAGTTCAGCTTTGGAATCACACCATTTTAATATGGAAAAGGTAAAATTTTCCTTTCCATACTTAATAATATCTTCATTTAGCTCTCGAGAAGAAGATGTATATGATTTCCAGTCCGTCTCTGCAATCTCATGGCGTTTTCGTGTCTTGCCCTTTAAAGCCTTTCGCTTTAATATAGTTTGACATTGCTTCTTACCTATATACTTTCTCCCTGTAAGCTTATTCTCGATTTGATATATAAATCCAAATGGTACATCACACACTACAAGAGATTCATCTGAATATGCCCAGTGTCCTAGATCTAAAGGTCCATCAGCAGGGTCTTTTTTTTGTAATTGTTTCAAAATACCAGTTGATTTCTAGAAGCGGTGAATAATTATCCAAGAGAGTTTAAAAGAAAGGGTGAATAAATTTAACCTCTCTTCTTACGTCTGGTCTTACGTCTCTTTCTAGTTTTTACTAGACCTTTTCGTGATATAACTCGTCCACCTTTAGGAATTCTGGTGTCACCTGGAGCGTAAAAGTCTGAACCTGATATATTTCCACTAGGATCAAAACCACCCGGAGAACCGCCTAGAGCACCACTCGTAACATCCTCAAAATAAGTTTTAAATGTGGGAGTAGTTCGAGTTGATAATTGCATATATCTATTTATAATTAAACTATGGAGTTGCTAGACAAATACAGAGAAGAAATTAATAAGGATTTAGTGTTTAATGAGATTAACATTAAAGACGCTCAGTATAAACTACCATCCCGTAAGCATTTTTGGTGTGCGAGGTTAATTGATGCTAAGATTACCCTATATAAACTCAATAAAAGCAAAAAGGATCTCAAAGAAAGGCTATCAAAAGCACTTATATCACAATCTCCAGTGAAATTAACACAACAGGGTGCCTTAGCAGCAGTAGAAAATGCTGAACAGATACGAGATATCACTGATCAAATTAAAGATTATGAAATTTTAGTAGAGTATTTGGAGCGAGTAGAAAAGATCTTTAGTACGATGCACTGGGAAATTAAAAACATCATTGAAATTAATAGACAAGAACAACTATGATAGAGTTTGATTATTATAAACAGTCACAAAAGCTCGTTATCAAAGGTGACAAGTCTATTATTGATATAGTACGTGAGCATTTTTCTGTTAATAATGACGGAGCTAGGTTTGTCCCGGGTAGAAGAAAATTCTTCTTGCAGAGAAAGTATGCAATTACAGGTGCAGGTAAGGCAGAGTTAGGTCTATTTGCTGAGATTAATGATTTTATATTCCATAAGTTTGGTATAACACCAACTATATCACGAGAACTTGAAAAAATACTTGAGTATAATAAAGAATACAGTCTGTTTTTAGATTTCGTGCATACGTTGAGAGATTATCAGGTTGAATCACTTAATAGAGCACTAAAAGCAGGTAGAGGTACGTTCGTGTTAGGTACTGGAGCAGGTAAGACGTTATTAACTGCAGCACTCGCTGAAAATTATTTTAGAATATTCAATAAGTCTACAACATTTAAGTGTTTGATTATTGTGCCCGATCTAGGATTAGTTACACAAACCTATAATGAGTTTATAGATGTAGGTGTTACGTGCTCAGTGTCAAAATGGACTGGAAGTAATGAGCTAGACCTTACATCAAACATTATAATTTGTAACGCTGGTATTCTTCAGAGCAAGTTCGAATCGATCGAAGCGTTAAAATATGTAGATGTTTTGATTGTTGATGAAGCTCACAAAGTAAAGCACGAAAATAAAATAGGGAAGATCATTACCGAAATACGAACTCATAGAAAATTTGGAGTTACAGGTACGATGCCAGAGAGTAAGTTCGATGTGTGGTCTATCATCGGTAAACTCGGCCCCGTTTTGTATGTAAAGGCGTCGCATGAACTAAGACAGGAAAAATTTCTTACAGATGTAACAGTTAACATCTTGGAGCTGGACTACGGAAAGGATAAACCACCTCGATCTACTAACAGGTATAGATCAGAGATAGAGTTTCTCTTAAGACATGAAAAGCGAAACAATATTATCAAGAAGCTCGCAGGTAATTTGCCAAATAATACACTTATACTTGTTAACTATATTGAGCATGGTGAGATTTTATACGATTTACTTTCATCTACACTATCAAAGAAGGTATACTTTATAAGAGGTAGTGTTGAGGTTGAGGATCGTGAAAAAATTAAAGGAATTATTGAGTCGTCTGACGATGTGGTGTGTGTTGCTATTAGTGCAATTTTTTCTACAGGGGTAAATATCAAGAATTTGCATAATATTATTTTTGCATCAGGAGGTAAATCTTTTATCAGAACAGTACAATCTATCGGTAGAGGTCTTAGATTACATACGAGTAAGTCAAAGCTTAATATTATTGATATAGCTGATATACTTTCATACAGTGAATCTCATGGACTAAAGAGACGCGAGATATATGATAAAGAAAAAATACAGTTTAAGTCGACTATAATTAAATTATAGTTGCAATTTAATATACATACTATACTATCAATATATGTCTAAAGAGAATTATTATGTAAACCCTGTTGAGTTTAAAAACTCTCTAAAGAGATTTTATGAGACGGATGTAATTACAGATGATTTAGCTGATAATGTTAATAAGATTGCATACGGATTAAGTTTTAATGGCTCTTTTATAAATTATACATATAAAGATGATATGATAGGTGATGCTCTTATTAAAATGTATTCAGCTTTAACGAAAAAAAAATATAGATTTGATAAGCGTACTGAGAGAGGTGGAGAAGATCAAGAATGTAATCCCTTCTCTTATTTTACGACGATCGCATCAAATGCATTCATTAACAGAATTAAAAAGGAAAAAAGGCATCATGATGCTGAAAAGCAATATAGAGAGTGTGTATACGAAAATGTCATGACTGAAAGCGCAGGTAGCAACGGAGTATATGTTAAACCAGTAGGAAGCGAAGACGAATTCTACAATAATGACGATTAAAAATTCAAAGGTCTGTGTTATATCAGACCTTCATCTTGGATTGTATTCCAATAACACTAAGTGGCATGAAATTGCTATTAATTGGGCATCTTGGCTGAGAGATGATCTAATATCTAAAGGTATAACTGATATTATATTTTGTGGTGATTGGCATCATAACAGAAGCGAGATCAGTGTTAGTACTTTACAGGTGTCTACTAATATTTTTGATATATTAAAAGATTTTAATATAATCATGATTATAGGTAATCATGATATATACTACAAAAACAGATGTGATGTAAATTCCATATCTGTCTTTAAGGGAAGGAATAATATACATATCGTCGATAGTATGGAGTGTATCAAAGCCTTTGGAAAAAATATAACATTTTGCTCGTGGGGTACAGAACTAGAAAATATACCAGATAGTGATATAATATTCGGTCACTTTGAGATTGTATCATTTAAAATAAGCTCTTCAAAGGTATGCGACCACGGAATAGATGTTCCTGATATTCTAGATAAAGCAAAGTTAGTAATATCAGGCCATTTTCATCTTAGAAATGAGAGAAAATATAAAAACGGCACTATCTTATATTGTGGTAACCCCTTTCAAATGGATTTCGGAGACGTGGATAACGCCAAAGGTTATCACATCCTCGACTTTGAGACTCTAAAGTATAAATTTTATGAGAATAAAATATCCCCACAGTATAAAAAGATCTCTCTAAGAGAATTGGCAGAGATAGGTGATATTACCAAAGAGGTAAAGAGCATCTTTGCTAAAAATATAGTTAAATTTAAAATTGACTGTAATATAACTCAGGAAGATTTGGAGTTCCTTGTTCGGAAGCTTAGCTTGTTAAAGCCTGAGCAAATCATTACAGAATATGATAACAATATTAATATCGTAGATGATTTAATTTCTCAAAAGGATCTATCTACGATTAATATTGAAGTTGCTATACAAGAATTTGTCAATATACTAGATATTGACAATAAAGATAAAGTTATAAAGTATACTTTAGATCTGTACAAGTCGTGTAGTGCATGAAAAGTGTTTTATTTGATAAAGTTGTTATATCTAACTTCCTCTCTGTAGGCGAGACCCCTATTGTAGTAGACTTCAAGAAAGGGTTACATGCTATTACAGGAGTTAATCTCGATAAGCCAGACAGGCAGAATGGTGTTGGAAAATCTACCATAGCCGATGCTGTATATTTTGCCGTATTTGGTGATACGATGAGAGATATTAAGAAGGAGTTTATATCTAATAACGAAACAGGTGGTAAAACTCAAGTAGAGTTATATTTTAGAGTACAATCTCCTAGTGAGACAAATAGTTATCATATAGTGCGTACTTTAGGGCCTACAAAGGTATCTCTATATAAAGATGAGGAGGATGTAACGAGAGATAGCATTTCTAATACCACTAATTATTTGTGTGATATTATGAGCGCATCTCCAGCAGTTTTTCAGAATTGCGTTATCATGACCTTGAATAATGCAACTCCCTTTATGGCAAAGGGAAAGGTTGAGAAGAGAAAGTTTATTGAGGATGTATTCGGGTTGGAGGTCTTTAGCAAGATGGCTTCTGCTCTAAAGCAAGCAATTACAGATAATAAGAAGGATGGCGATCTAACATCAACAAGAATTGATGAAATTAAAAACTCTATAAAGTCATATCAAGCTCAAAAAGAAATTGTAGATAAGAAAAGACAGGACTCAATAAGAATATCTACAGAGAGATATAACAATAATAAAAAGGAGTTAGAAGAACTAGAAGACACTATACAATCTAAAGTGGATGTTCCAGATATAAATGAAACTAAACTTATCATACAAAAGCTTGAGAATAAATTAGTTGAAGTAGATGCGTCTATTCAGACGCTTGTTGAGAGTATTACGCTGTTTCGCTCTGATGCGATGTATAAGAGAGATAGATATAGTAAGATAGGTACTACGGATAGTAAGTGTCCGGTTTGTCTTAGATCTATTGACGAGCATGATGCAGATCTAATTAAATCTGAGAAGGAAGAAATTTTTTCCGATATCACAAGCATCAAAGAAAAAATTGATGCTAAAAAAACAGAGTTAGAAAATCTCAAATCTAATAAAGATAAAATTAAAAAGGCTATAATTATTAAAAATAATGTAGTTAATAAAATTAATTTACACAAACAAAGCATTAGTAACATTAACGATAGAATTAAGCAATTGCAGGATTGGCAGTGTATATGTATCGATAATATTAACAACGTCGAAGACAATACGAACGAATTTGATGCATTCGTGGGTGAATCAAATATTCGTTTAGATGATGCAATTTCGAAGCAGAATGAAATTAATGCAATGTCGTCTCAGTTAGACGTTGTTAAATTTGTTATTAGTGAAGAGGGTGTAAAATCTTACATCGTTAATAAGCTTCTAGACTTACTAAATAGTAGGCTGTTTTACTATCTCAAGAAACTTGACTCCAACTCGGTTTGTAGGTTTAACGAATATTTTGAAGAGGAGATTGTTAACGAGAAAGGTAAAGTGTGTTCATATTTTAACTTTTCAGGTGCAGAGAGAAAGTCAATTGACCTCGCGTGTTTGTTTGCATTTAGCGATATAAGAAGAACCCAAGGTGGTGTGAGCTACAATATGTCAATTTATGATGAGTTATTTGATTCATCTTTTGATAGCAAAGGTATAGATCTAATAGTAGATATCCTTAACGAGAGAATTGATACTTATAACGAATGTGCGTTTATTATTTCTCATAGAAAAGAGTCACTAAAAGCTATTACAGGCGAAACAATTTACTTAGAAAAGAAAAATGGTATAACGACTAGAGTGGATATATGTGATATGTAGTGTAATTAACTATATGTTCATCGCACCTTTTGTGTCCCCTGTAGTTTCACCGACGCCAGTATATCCGTACCCTTCAGTAGGTCATAGGGCTGTAGAGCAACAGCAACAACCACCTAGTGATGGTTCTAACCAATATAGATATGTTAACTATATTGCAGATTACGGTGGTTGTGGGTTTTGGAGAATTCTTTGGCCTGAAATGGTGCTCAATATGAAAGGAAAAGCATTTTCCACTTCTCTAACAGCTATGGTGTTTGATCCTAGTTGGTATCAAAATGTAAAGTGTGTTAAGTTGCAGAGACAAGTATCTGAGTCTCAATTAGAGTTTGTAAAGCATCTTAAATCCTTCCAGTCTAATTTTAACTTTAAGATGGTATATGAAGTAGATGATGTAATCTTTAAGGAGTGCATTCCGGACTATAATAAGTTTAAAGAATCTTTTGATAGAGAGGATATAAGAGCGAATAGTATTGAAATAATCAATCTATGTGACGAAGTTGTTGTTACTTGCGATTACATGAGAAAGCTATACCAAGAAAAAACAGGCAAGAAAGAAATTACTGTAATTCCTAATTTCGTTCCTAAGTTCTGGATGGGCGATATGTATGATGAGCGTAAGATTTGGAGCGCTTATGACAAGAATAAAAAAAGACCAAGAGTTTTATATACAGGATCTGGAGCTCACTATGATATTGATTTTAAAAATGGTGGTATTGATGACTTTAGTCACATATTACCTGTAGTTCATAAGACTATTAAAAAGTATAAGTGGGTATTTGTGGGATCCTTTCCACCTCCACTCGCACCATATATAAGCTCAGGAGAAATTGAATATCACCCATGGCAAGATCTTCTTTCATACCCGCAATTTATCAGTAATCTTGACGCACAAGTAACGATTGCACCTCTATTAGATAATGACTTTAATAGATCCAAGTCAGACATTAAATTTGTCGAGGGTTGCATCTTAGGTGTACCGTGTCTGGTTCAAGATATGGAGACTTATAAAGACGTTCCTGATAAATACAAGTTCAAAACAGGTGAAGATCTTGAAGAACGTCTTAACACTATACTAACAAAAAATTACTATAGTCACGCAAGGGAGTTGAGAAAACTTGGAGAAGCAAGGTTCCTTGAAAATCCGGAAAATATCGGATGTCATGAAGAGTTACTAAATACCCCTTACGGTTCTCCTGAGAGAAAATACTTAACTAAGTGGAATTGATTTCGGGCTGCCTATACGTTATAATATATTTATAATGTATAGGAATTGCGTATATTCATCAAAAGATCAAAAGGTAACTCTCTTTACTTGGGATAGTGAAGGTAAGAGGGTTACCTATGAGTCTAGTTTTCAGCCGTATCTATACATAGAAGATCCCAAGGGTGATAAGACATCTATCTTTAATACAAAGGTTAAGAAGCGGGTATTTAGAAGCTCGTTTGAGCGGTCTAAGTTTCTTAGTGAGGCTGGTATTAAGAGAGTGTATGAGAACATACCTCCTGCGCAGCAGTATCTGATAGATATGTTTAGCGATGTCAACGAAAATGAAGACTTCATCTCAAACCCTCTTAAAGTGATGTTTGTGGATATCGAAACATACAGTCCTTCAGCAGGTGGATTTCCAGATGTAGATAATCCTACACATCCTATTAATGCTATAACTTGTTACGATAGCTTAACTAAGATATATACAACGTTCGGTGTCGGTGATTACGTAAATGGTGCTGATGATGTAGTGTATATGAGATGTAAGAGTGAGAGAGATCTCATGACGAAGTTTATTGAGTATGTAGAGAATGATTATCCGGATATTATATCAGGGTACAATAGCGAGGTGTTCGATATTCCTTATATCATAAATCGTTGCGAGAGAATCTTACCTGACGATGTAGCAAGACTATCTCCGTTAGGTCAGATATCATTTAGAATGGTGCGTAATAGATTCGGTAGAGAGTATAAGCGATACCAAATCTCAGGTGTATCTTGTATTGACTACCTCGATATATATCGTAAGTTTTGCCCCGTTCTTCGCGAGTCTTACAAGCTTGACAACATTGCATCCGTAGAGCTTGGTGAGAATAAAGTTGATTATGGTGATATAGGTCTTGCTACCCTGGCAGATACCGATTGGAATACTTTCATCAAATACAACATTCACGACGTTAGACTCCTCGTTAAACTCGAAGAAGCTCTACAGTATATATCACTATTAAGAATGCTTGCATATGTAGGGCTCACTACACTTGAGGGATCACTAGGTACTATATCAATGCTAACCGGAGCTTTAGTTATTAAAGCACGAAAGTCTAATGAGGTATTTTCAACGTTTGTAAGGAAGGCTTCTGATGGTAGTACGAACCCTGGTGCGTATGTATCTGAGCCTAGGCGAGGATTCAAGAATGGTGTTATATCGTTTGATGCCACCTCTCTATATCCTAGTGTGATGATGTCTCTTAATATGTCTCCTGAAACTAAAGTAGGTAGTGTAGAGAAAACAGGTGATAAGATTGTAGTTCATCACGTATCAGGTGAAGCCCTAGAATTAACTCCTGTAAACTTTGCAAAGTTTATGGTGAAGGAAAAATGCTGCCTCTCAAAGGCTAATATCCTTTTCTCTCAAAAGAAGAGAGGTATCGTCCCAGAGTTTTTGGATTATTATTTCAATCAACGAGTTGATGTAAAAAGTAAGATGAAAGAATGTGATGTTAAACTTGCCGCTGCTAAGAAAGAAGGTAACAACAATCTTGTTATAGATCTTGAGAGGGAGATGGAAAGACTAGATACAAAGCAGCTTACAATTAAGATCTTAATTAACAGCTTGTATGGAGCTTTCGGTAACAAGACAGCTCCATTTGGTGATGATGATATTGCGTCTTCTGTAACTCTCACAGGTCAAGCTATTATCAAGCAATCTAATGATATTATTAGAGAGTTTATTAAAAGAGACATTCCGGATATATCAAATACTGAGCTTGAGAATGTTATTGTATATAACGATACAGATAGTTGTTATATTACCTTAGAGCCTTACATGAAGAGAGATCTACTAGTGTTTTCTGTAGATTTAAAGCCCACAAAAGAATGCTACGATAAAGTATTAGGTATTGAAACGTATTTAAACACTAATATTAATATATGGACTAAAAAAGCATTGGGTGCAAGTAATAGTAGATTCACTTTCAAGCGAGAGAAGATATGTGAGGTTGGATTATTCTTGCAGAAGAAGCGCTATGTAACAAAAATTATTGATAACGAGGGTAAGCAAGAGGTGAAAGTAAAGTATACTGGAGTAGAGGTTAATAGAACTTCGATGCCTGCTACTATCAAGCCATTCGCTAAACGAATTATTGAAACGATGCTTACAACACAATCAAGATCTGAGACTAATAAGGTGTTAGAAGAAGCATATGAAGCGTTCAAGAAACTTGGTCCACAAGATGTTTCATTTGTGATGGGTATCAACAATTATACTCAACTAGCTAAAAAGTGTTCGGGTCTTGCAATTGGTAAAGGTGTACCGATTCACGTAAAATCAGCTTACTTATATAATCACTTCCTTAAGGAGTTTAAAACAGGTAGTAAGTATGAGCATATAGGATCAGGCGATAAAGTGAGATATTTTTACGTACAACAACCTAACAAATATAAAGTAGAGACTATTGGTTATAAGAACGATATACCTAAGGAGTTTGAAGAGATCTTCAAAGTGGATTATGAGAAGATGTTTGAGAAGATATTGTTCAATTCAATCGAACGTTTCTACGATAACGTCAATTGGAATATTTACAAACCCTCAGAAGCAGTGAGAGTAGATTTGTTTGACTTTTTTAGTTGATTATTAAAAATAAGTATATAAAATATTGATATGGAATCATACACGGACAACCCGGCACTAGATGATACTCCAAGAGCTAATCCAGCTTTTTGGAGAGGTAAGGCAAATGGCATTGATGCAGTTCTAAAGATTGTACACGATGTCATGGCAGGAAATGATAATGGCTCAGGCACGAACAATCATGAACAGCTTGAAAAAATGAGACGCGCTCTAATTGGTTGGCGTGATCAACTCGAAGTCAAAGAATCAAAAAGTAAGTAACTTATGGTACCAACACTTGTAACAATCTGCGATCATATTGGTCGTACGGTAATCGGTAGAATTAATGACGAAAACGAGACTACATTGTGGGTCTCAAATCCAGTTATTATTCACGTTCAACCAGATCCGAAAAACGGTCAATTAAAAATTGACTCATACCCGTATATCTTTGTTGAATTTATTGATAAAGCTTCGAGGGATTCAAACGTATGGGCGTTTACTAAAACGAACATAGTTATATCTAATGTTGTATTGGATAGTCGTATTGCAGATCAGTATGATGCTCTAACTACTGTTAAACCAGTAGAAGAGAAAAAAAATGATCCAGCAGTTATTAAACTCTTCGAGGATTAATTTAAAAATACCCAAAGCCCTTAC
>Ga0181346_1001463_pt1 | contig 10386 bp, 10 predicted proteins | sample Su13VDMM15DN_FD_130100 | JGI IMG/M metagenome (GOLD analysis project Ga0181346, IMG submission 130100) | Freshwater viral communities from Lake Michigan, USA - Su13.VD.MM15.D.N | ecosystem: Environmental > Aquatic > Freshwater > Lake | place: USA: Michigan | collected 2013-07-15 | reverse complement strand
TCTGCACGCAGGACCAAGTGTTCAGTTGGCTGCCCGGTTTTATCTCGCGCACGCTGGGGCCGACCGGCAACTTTGTCGGCAACCGTCCAATCCTGCTGGATGACTCGACTTACTTCAAAGACCCGGCCAGCGGCATCTCCTATGGCATCAAGATCCTCAACCAGCAGCAGTACAACGGCATCGCCGTCAAGACTGTCACCAGCACCTACCCGCAGGTGATCTGGGTCAACATGACCTACCCTGACGTTGAGATGTACGTATACCCGGTGCCGACCAAGACGCTGGAGTGGCATTTCGTTTCGGTTGAGGAGCTGACGCAGCCGGCGCTGCTGGCTACCGCGCTGACCTTCCCGCCGGGCTACCTCCGCGCGTTCCGCTACAATCTGGCTTGCGAGTTCGCCCCGGAGTTCGGCATCGAGCCGCCGCCTACGGTGTCGCGCATTGCGATGACGTCCAAGCGCAACCTGAAGCGCATCAACAACCCTGACGACATCATGTCGCTGCCCTACAGCATCGTCGGAACGAGACAGCGCTACAATATTTTTGCAGGAAACTACTAATGCAGACGCCCATCCTTGGCTCTGCGTACGTAGCCCGCAGCGTCAACGCTGCGGACAACCGTATGGTCAATCTATTTCCAGAGATCGTACCCGAAGGCGGCAAGCAGGCGGCGTTCCTCCAGCGTGCGCCCGGCCTGCGTCGGCTGGTGACGGTGGGCCTTGGTCCTATCAGAGGACTGCACGCCTACGGCAACTTCGCCTACGTCGTGTCGGGCAACGAACTCTACCGCATGGACCCGGCGTACAACACCGTGCTGCTCGGCACGGTTGCCAACGACGGTCCGGTGTCGATGGCCGACAACGGCATCCAGCTCTTCATCGCGTGCGGTGGCCCCAGCTACATCTACAACAACAGCACGCTGGCGTTCGGAGCCATTACCGACCCGGACTTTCCCGGCGCGCTGACCGTCTCGTATCTGAGCGGCTACTTCGTCTTCATCGAACCCAACAGCCAGAAGGTGTGGGTCACGCAGCTTCTGGATGGCACGTCAATTGATCCGCTGGACTTCGCCAGCGCCGAAGGCGACCCGGACGGCCTGATTTCGTCAATTGTGGATCACTCCGAAGTGTGGCTTTTCGGCACCAACTCGGTCGAGGTCTGGTACAATTCCGGTGCGGCCGCGTTCCCGCTCCAGCGCATCCAAGGCGCGTTCAACGAGATCGGTTGCGCTGCGACGTTCTCGGTCGCCAAGCTTGACAACGCCCTGTTCTGGCTGGGCGCTGACGCGCGCGGCAAGGGCATCGTCTACCGCGCCAACGGCTACACGGGCGTGCGCGTCAGCACGCACGCGGTTGAGTGGCAGATCCAGCAGTACGAGAACATCGCTGACGCCACGGCCTACACCTACCAGCAGGACGGCCACGCCTTCTACGTGCTGTCGTTCCCGTCCGCCAACGCGACGTGGGTCTACGATGTAGCTACACAGGCGTGGCATGAGCGGGCGGGCTTCAACGATGGGGCCTTCACCCGCCAGCGCGCGGCCGCGCAGATGTTCTTCAGCGACGAGACCATCGTGGGCGACTACCAGAACGGCAAGCTCTACGCCTACGATCTGACGCTCTACGCCGACGACGACCAGACGCAGCGGTGGCTGCGCTCGTGGCGGGCGCTGCCAACCGGCCAGAACAACCTCAAGCGTGTGGCTAACCACACGTTGCAGCTCGACTGCGAGTCGGGCGTGGGCCTCAACAGCGGGCAGGGCAGCGACCCGCAGGTCATGATGCGCTTCTCGGACGACGGAGGGCATACCTGGAGCCGCGAGCGTTGGTCCTCGATGGGGGCCATTGGCGCGTACGGCAAGCGCGTGTTCTGGCGCAGGCTGGGCATGACGCTGAAGATCCGCGACCGCGTGTACGAGATATCCGGTACGGACCCGGTGCCGATCTACATCATGGGCGCGGAGCTGATCGCGAGCGGCACCAATGCTTAACGACAGCCAGATCCCGGCACCGCGCGTCCCGATAACCGAGAAGGAAGGCGGGATCATCACCCGCGAGTGGTTTCGGTTTTTCAACTTCGTCTACGAGCAGATCGTGCGGCTGACCTCGTTTGCCTACGGGACGTTCAGCGGGTTTGAGACGACGACGTGGGTGTCGAACACCACCACGCGGGTGTCCATCACGGACACCGCGCTGAGCAGCGGCGTGTCGGTGGCATCGTCGCAGGTGACGGTCGCCAACGCCGGGCTGTACTCCATCAACGCCTCGTTCCAGCTCTACAACCTCAACACTACGACGGCGTACACCCTCGCCCTGTGGGTGCGCGTCAGCGGCGTGGACGTGCCAGGCTCCCTGCGCTACGTCACCGTGTTCGGACCGGGTGGCAGCGCGGAAGCGTACAGCACCCACACCCTTGACCTTACGTTGCAACTTCCGGCCGCAGCGTATATAGAATTTTACGGTAATTCCTTTGGCGGGGTAGCGCAGCTTCGTACGATTGCTGCTAACACGACCATAACCGCGCCGTCTGCCGCCAGCATCCTTCTGAACGTAACCCAGATAGCATAGGACGGACACATGACCTCTTACAATTTGTCATCCTTTGCCGGCGCTGGAGCGCAGTTCTTCGACGACAACGGCGACCCGCTGACCGGCGGCAAGGTCTACACCTACGCGGCTGGCACGACCACGCCGCTGGCAACCTACACAACCTCGACCGGCGCGGTCGCCAACACGAACCCGATCATTTTGGACGCTGCCGGGCGCACGCCCAACGAGATTTGGTTAACGGCTGGTACGCTCTACAAGTTCATCGTCCAGACCTCGGTCAACGTGCTGGTTGGCACCTACGACGGCCTCCCGGCCATCAACGACCCCTACAGCATCAACTCACTGTTGAGCAGCGTCACCGGCACAAATGCCATCGCGGCTAACGCCACCCCGGCCATCACCGCCTACGCGGCTGGCGCGATGTACAGCTTTGTTGCGGCTAACACCAACACGGCGGCGGCAACGCTCAGCATTAACGGCTTGGCGACAAAGTCAATTACCAAAAACGGCACCGTGGCCTTGTCGGCGGGTGACATCCAAGTTGGCAAGCTGGCCTTGGTGCAGTACGACGGCACCACGTTCCAGCTTATGAACAATATCGTTTACGGTGGGTCCGTCTCTAACCTTGTGACGGCCATCAGCGCGGCAGACGGCGGCACTGGCCGCAGCACGCTAACGCTTAACAATGTCCTTTTGGGCAACGGCACGAGCGCGGTCCAGCTTATCGCGCCGGGCACGTCTGGTAATGTGCTGGCCAGCAACGGCACGACGTGGGCGTCTTCGGCCAACAGCGGACGACTGCTTCGCGCGCCGCAGATCCTGACCTCTGGAACCAGTTACACAACGCCTGCCAATTGTACGTCCATATACGTTGAGGCGGTGGGCGGTGGCGGCGGCGGCGCTGGCGGCTCCGGGTCCGGCTTAAACTCAGGTGCGGGCGGTGGGGGCGGCGCGGGCACGGCGGCAAAACTATTCACCGTTACCGCCAGCACACCCTATGCGTACACCATCGGCGCGGGCGGCACCTCGGCCTCGGCCGCCACAGGCGGTAACGGCGGCGATACGACCTTTGTTGTCGGCGCGACCACAATTACCGGCGGCGGCGGCGTAGGCGGTGTACTGATCACAAACGGCGGCGCTGGCGGAACGGCCACGAATGGCGATCTGAATATGGTTGGGCAAGGTGGCGCAAGCTCCGCGCTTGCAGGTTCAACGTCTACCGGCGGAAATGGCGGTTCCAGTTATTTTGGCGGCGGCGCTGCGGGGCGTGCGGGCGCAGGCGTAGGGTCCGCTGCAACGGGGTACGGCGGCGGCGGCGCGGGCGGCGTCACTAACGGTAACTCTGGCGGCGTAGGGTTTCAAGGTATGATCCGTATTTGGGAGTACACCTGATGAAAGCGGCGCTTATCAATTCGGCTAATGTTGTTGTGAACCTGATCGTGTGGGACAACACCTGTACCGCCCCGGTTGGCACAACGGCTATCGTGCTGCCGAATGACTATTACGTCTCCACGGGGTTTATTTACGACCCCGCGACGCAAACGTTCACCGATCCTAACCTGCCGCCAGATGTGTTGCCGTGACCGACTACGAACTGTTCCTAGCCGAGCACGGCCTGACCGAAGCCGACATGGCGTCGTTGACGGACCTCGGAGTTTTGACCCTGTGACAATTGTTGTGCGCCCGGCAACCATTGACGATTTGGCCGCGTACACATTCATGGGCGAGGCGTTTATCAGCGCGTCTCCGCTTGGCGCTTTGGTTGGCGAAGACCCACAAGCGACGGCAACGTTTGTTACCGGGGCGATGCAGAACCCAAACATCGGCATGTGGATAGCCGAACGCGACGGTTTGCCAGTGGGCATTTGCAGCGCGATAGCATATCCGCTATACTTCCGTCCGAACCATATGATCGTGCAAGAGCTTTGGTGGTGGCTTACCCCGGAAGCGCGGGGCAGCGGAGCGGGGCAGATGATGTTCAAAGAAATTGAACGATGGGCCGCCAGCAAGAACGCCACAGTCATGTTTATGATCGCGCTTGACGACGAAAACGTTGACCGAGTCAGCAAATTCTACCGTCGCGCCGGGTTTCGGCCTATGGAACGCACGTTTGCTAAAGGACTACGCTAATGGCGATAGGTACCGCTGCTGCAATTCTCGGCGCAGGCGCTCTCGGGGCCGCAGGCTCGGCGTTTGCCTCTTCTAGTGCCGCTGACGCGCAGGAGCAGGCCGCGCGGCAGAGCGCAGATGTTCAGCGCGAGATGTTCAACAAGCAGGTTGAACTTCAGGAACCTTTTCGCCAAGGCGGTATCGCATCGCAGAACCAGCTTCTTACGCTGCTTGGCCTACAGGGCGGCAACGCTGGGGCGGCGGATTACGGTTCAGCAACAAAAGCTTTTGGCATGGACCAGTTTCAAGCTGATCCAGGTTACGCCTTCCGCATGTCGGAAGGCATGAAGGGGCTGGAGCGGTCTGCCGCTGCAAAAGGCTTGCTGTCGTCTGGTTCGACGCTGAAAGGCATCACGGACTACGGGCAGGGCATGGCGAGCCAAGAATACAACAACGCTTTTAACCGGTACCAGACCGAACGCGCCGCGCGTCTAAATCCTTTGCAGAGCATGATGGGGTCCGGTCAGACCGCAGCCACTACATTGTCAAACGCCGCAGGACAGACTGGGCAGGGCTTGGCGCAGAGCTACGGCAACATGGGTCAGGCCCGCGCGTCTGGGTACGTCGGCATGGGCAACGCTTTGACAAACGCGCTTGGCCAAGGCGCGAGCATGTACGCGCAGATGCCGTACCTGAACGCGCAGACTGACTACTACAACGCGATGGCGCAACGCGCAGCGTCAGGTGCGCCGATGCTGGGCGCAAGGGGTTAACGACATGGCCGATTATTCGCTCGCTTCACAGGTCCAGCAGTTCCAAGCGCCCAACCTTTTGGCGCTGGCGGCGCAGGGCCAGCAGATGCAATCAAACGCCATGAAAACGCAACTGATGCAGCAAGAGGCGGCGCGCGACGCTGAGTTGCGGCAGGCGTTTGCGCGGCCTGATTTTGACCCGACTTCGCCACAAGGTATTCGAACGGCGGGCATGCTCGGCGGCTTAGACGCAGCTTTGAAAGCTGGAACCGCAGCGCGGCAAAATGAAAGCTTGCAGCGGCAGACGCAAGTCTCAATTGCTGAAATGGCGCTTAAAAATCGCGAGCTTATCTCCAGACACGGTCAAGAATTTCGTGACAACCTGCGTATGGTTGACGCGCAGCCGGAGGGCCAGCGCCCGGCGGCGTATGGTAGGCTCATAGCTTTGCTTCCGCCAGACTTGCAGGCTGTCTTTCCGCGCCAATACAGCCCCGACGCCGTCCGCCGTGGGATGAGCACCACGACCCAGCTTCTGGACGCGGCCAAGCCGCAGTATCAGATGTTTGATGGTGTTCCGGTAGCTGTAACCCCCGAAACAGGAACTTTTACCCCGCTCCGCGAAGCGGGCGTTGGCGCTCCCGTGGGTGGCGGCGTTGGCGCTTCGGCAATGCCGGGCGCGGCCGCTCCCACAGGCCGTGCAGGCGCGGCAGCGGCACCCGCTGGTTTTGACATGGACCGGGCTAAACAGGCCATTGCGGGCATTGAGAGCGGCGGCAGATACGACGCTCTTGGGCCGGTCACAAATCGTGGCGACCGCGCATTCGGCAAGTACCAGGTCATGGGCGCAAACATCCCTTCGTGGACCAAGGAAGCCCTTGGCCGCAGCATGACGCCGTCTGAGTTCTTGGCCAGCCCTGAAGCGCAAGAAAGAGTGTTTGAGACGTATTTTGGCAAGAGCGTCGCCAAATACGGCAACCCAGTTGACGCCGCGTCTGTGTGGTTTTCCGGTCGCCCGCTTGCGAAGGCTGGCAACGCTTCGGACGTGCTGGGAACGACCGTCCCGCAGTACGCGCAGAAGTTTATGGCCGCATATGAAGGTGGCGCTAACGCGCCCGCCATGATGCGCTCGCCGGGGTTTGCGTCCAGCTCTGGCATCCCGGCCAACGTCGGCCTTCCGGTTGCGCCGGTCCTGAACGCGCTTGCAGGCCCGCAGCCTGCCCAACAGGGTAACGCGCTTGCCATGCCGCCTGCTTCAATGATGATCGCGCCGCCGCAAGCCGCGCCTGCGCTGTCGGCTTTTCAACAGGCGCAGCAAGACGCAGCGCAACGTAAATTGCAGCAGCGCGGTCTAGAAAAACGCCAAGATTTGGAAATTGTGCAGCAAGAAAAAATACAGGCCAGTCTTCCGCAACTTGAAGACGCGGCCGAGCAAACGCTTAAAAATATTGAAGGTCTTATTGGCGGCGCACAAGTGGACGCCAAAGGCCGCATTGTATACGCCAAAGACGCTAAACGCGCGCACCCCGGTTTTGAGTCCGCTGTTGGCGTAAGTTTTGAGAAGATGTTAATGAGCCAACCTATCGCCGGAACTTCGCGTTCAGATTTTGAAAAGCGGCTTGATCAAGTTAAGGGCAGCACATTCTTGGATGCATATAACATGCTCCGTGGCGGCGGCGCGATTGACCAGAAAGAAGGCGAAAAAGCAACGGCTGCGCTTAACCGTATGAATTTGGCTCAAAGCGAAGTTGAATTTGTCCGCGCGGCCCGTGATTTTGAAGACATTGTCCGAAAAGGTGTGGCCCGCGCACGCACCATGGCGCAAGGCGGCGCTGGTTCAAATATGACCTCGGCGGCTACACAGGGAACAGAAAGCACGGGACGCGGCATTAGCAAGACTGAATACGATGCCTTGCCCTCCGGTTCAGTGTACACTGCGCCTAACGGGGAACAAAGGACGAAACGCTAATGGCTGAGTTCTGGGAAAACGATCCGGTATTCAAAAGCCCCACGCCCGCAAAAACTGACGCGGGCGATTTTTGGGCTAATGATCCTGTTGTTACCGCTGCCCCGGCGCGCGAGGCCAAACGAGACGCTATCCCACAAGGCCGAAGCGGACGTATGCGCGAGGCGTTCACACGCCCGGCGGACATCAGCAATCTTCCCGTACCGACGATGTCGGAGCTGGGCACGCGGTACAAGGATATCGGCATTGGGGCGGCGCAGGGCGTGCCTTCATCAGTTCTTGGCCTGCCAGGGGACGTGCTCAGTCTAGCGGTAGACAACCCGATTAAATCCAGTGACGTAGCGGATTATCTGTTTGGAGAAGCAAAAAATGCGGACGTAAGAAGCGGGCGTATGATTGGCGGCTTGATTGGCGGTCTGGCCGCGCCAAGTGCGGCGGCAGCGATTACGCCAATTAGGGAAGCAGCGGCTGCGGCGAAGTATGGCAAGACGGCAGCGGCGCTGCGCGGCGCGCAAGCCGTGCTTGACCCGGTATCTCCGTTGGTTTCCGGCGCGGTTAACCTTGGCGCGCGGGGTGTAAACATGCTGGCGCGCGCCGCGGAAACAGTTCGCGCGCCCTTTACGCCTACCGCCAACATGCTGATACCCGCTATGGAAGGGCGTCTTCCTGAAGCGGTTACGGCGCTTCGCAACGCTAGGGAAGTGCTGCCTGGTTCGCCTGCAACCGCCGCTGAAGTGCTGGTGGGCGAAGGTTTTACCGGCACGCAGTTTCCCGCAATGCAACGGGATTTGCTTCGCAAATACGTGCCTACGGAAGCGGAAGCGTTGGCGGCGCAGCAGCGCGCGGCGCGGCAAGGCGCTATCGCGTCCATTGGTGGCACGCCCGCAGAGCTGGAAGCCGCGCAAGTGGCTCGCTCCGCCGCCGCTACGGCATCGTACCGCAAGGCGCTTCAGCCTCTTGTGGAGTCTGATCCTGCGTTCCAAACGCTTCTGGAAACGCCCGCCATGCAGAAGGCGCTTCCAGCGGCAGCAGAGCGCGCGGCAAATCGCCAACGCGAGTTCCGTTCAGGTCAAGACGTGCCCGCGCAAGAAGTGCCGTCGTCCCTTGTTGGGCCAGATGGCAAACCGATTATGATGCAAGTTCCTGCTGAATTTGCCCAATATCCGGGGCAATCGTTGCAGGATATCAAAATCTCGCTTGACAGCATATTGGAGAGCAAGAGCGCCGGACCAGCGTCTAACCCTACGTCGCTCAGCAAGTCTCAGCTTGCGGACGTTAAAAACGTGCGCGATCAGTTTGTGTCTTGGATGGAAAGCAAGCTTCCCGGCTATAAGGGCGCGCGGCAGCAATTTGCGACGGCCAGTAAAGACATAAATGTTCGTCAAGTCGGGCAGCAGCTTGAGAAATCGCTTACCAGCCCTCTCAACGAAAATGTTACGCGGGCGAAGCAATTCGCCCAAGCGGTAGAAAACGCGCCGTCTACCATACGAAGGGCTACCGGCGACGCCCGGTATACTGATCTGTCTCAAATTCTTGAAACAAGCGACAGTTTGAAAGTTGCGCAAGTTCTCAAGGACATGTCGCGCACTGACGAATACCAGCGGCTGGCAAAATTAGGAAGCACGCAAGCGGCTGGCGCGGCGGATGCGGTTCAAATACCAAACGCCCCTAACGCGCTTGGGCTGGTGCGCGCTTTTACAGCGCGTCTCATCAGCGCGTTGGAGGGCAAAATTAACGAAACTACGGCGCGCGCTATTGCTGAAGCGTCGCTTAATCCTAAGAACATGGCGGCGCTGCTAGAAAAAGCCGCCGCGCAAGCTGAACGCACGAAACAAATCAGCGATAAAATACGGGCCAAAGCGCCAACGGACGCGGAAGGCAAAGCCAAGCGGATAAACGCCTTGCGTCCTCTTGTTGGGCTTGACGACTCGGACAACACCAACGCAATGGCCCGGTGACATGGAACCTCAGACGCTTATCAACATCGCCGGGGGCATCACCCTCTCGGTCGTGGGCTGGCTGGCCCGCGAGCTGTGGGGTGCGGTCAAGGACTTGCGCGAGGACATCCATCGGATTGAGGTCGATTTGCCCAAGACCTACGTCCCCCGCGTGGACATTGACGCACGGATGAAACATATCGAGGACATGTTCCAGCGCATCTACGACAAGCTAGACGCAAAGGCGGACAAATAATGGCATTTGGCATCGACGACGCCATCGCTGCGGCGCTCAAGGTCCTAGACAAGTTCGTCCCAGATCCGCAGGCCAAGGCCAAGGCGGAGGGCGAGCTGCGCTCCAGCCTTCAGGCGTGGGACAAGAGCCAGACCGATGTCAACGTCGTCGAGGCGGCCAACCCGAACCTGTTCGTCTCCGGCTGGCGTCCGTTTATCGGCTGGGTCTGCGGCCTTGCGCTGGCCTACCAGTACGTTGCAGCGCCGCTGCTGATGTGGGTAGCCACCAGCCTGCACATCGCGATGGCGGCCCCGCCCAAACTCGACGGGATGCTGTGGGAGTTGGTCTTCGCGCTGCTCGGAATGGGCGGCCTTCGCACGCTGGAGAAAGTTAAGGGAGTGGCGTCCAAATGAAATCCAATTTCGACCGTTCCTTGAAGATGATGCTCGCGCATGAGGGCGGCTACGTCTGCAATCCAAAAGATCCTGGAGGCATGACAAACCTCGGCGTCACCAAGGCGACGTGGGAGTCCTACGTCGATTGCGACGTGACGGAATCCGAGATGCGGGCGCTGACGCCCGCCAAGGTCGCGCCGCTGTACAAGGAGCGGTACTGGGACGCCGTGCGCGGTGATGACCTGCCGGCAGGCGTGGACTTCGCCATGTTCGACTTCGCGGTCAACTCCGGCCCCGTGCGCGCCATCAGGACGCTGCAATCGTCGCTGGCGGTCCCGACAGACGGCATGATCGGCCCGCGCACGCTGAAGGCCGTCAGCATGATCGAGCCGGGCGTCGTCATCGACAACCTGTGCCGCGAGCGTGTGCAGTTCTTGGCCCGGCTC
>Ga0181346_1001461_pt1 | contig 10391 bp, 21 predicted proteins | sample Su13VDMM15DN_FD_130100 | JGI IMG/M metagenome (GOLD analysis project Ga0181346, IMG submission 130100) | Freshwater viral communities from Lake Michigan, USA - Su13.VD.MM15.D.N | ecosystem: Environmental > Aquatic > Freshwater > Lake | place: USA: Michigan | collected 2013-07-15 | reverse complement strand
GTTTCACAGTTCAAAGAAGTTGATAATGTTGAACTGGAAGAGTTGGAGAGTAGGTTTAAAGACTTATATTGTTCATACATGGACGATGAAAGACATTTTAGTCACCTTATGCCATTTATCAAAGAAGAGATTCGTAAGGCAGAGGAGAAGAAAGATAAATACTACAAGACGGAGATAGATAAGATAATTGAGAACATAGACTTTGATGACCAAGATGCTATTTACTCACTTATAGGAGACTTAGAAGCCCTTAAGAAGTAGATATGACAATAGAAGATATTTTAAACCAAATAGGACACCCAGAATCAGACGGTGGATTTCAAACACATGGATATGATACTAAGTGGGTTATCAATCCAAAGAAGTTAGCAGAGTTTTTACTAGCCCTTAAGAAGTAGAAGTATATGAAAATAATTACTATGAGAATATGTTTAGTAGTATGGATGGTATTTGTAATGCTAGTCGCTACGGTTGTAGTTGGTTTAATTATGTACGGTTTATATCTTGGAGGTAAGTCGTTTATGAAAGTTGTAAACCCAACACCACTTTCTAATGAAGAAATCGTAACACAAACAAAATATTGTGAAGAAAATGGACTTCTTACTGGCTATGGATTAAGCCCATTAAACGGTTCAATTATTAAAATTCAGTGTATGCCTAAATAGCCCCCACACACCATGCAAGAATACAAAGTAACAGTAAACATAAGAGACCAGAGTGGTTTACTACCAGACTTTTTTGGTAAAACACATTCATTTTATGAAAAAGCGGAGTCAGCTCAATCACTTAAAGATAAAGTAGATAGTGAAATGAAAAGTAATTTTAGTTATGAATTAGACTACGAGGGAATGTATTATTCAGTTGAAATTAGTAAAATCTAACCATGCAAGAAAAGACATTAGAACAATTTGTAGAAGAAAATAAATATGGTTGGACAGATGAAGATGGAGATGGAAATTATCACTATAACCCTAATTGGGATGAAGTCGCTAAGTTCATCTCCTCCCGTGAAGAGAAAGCAAGAGAAGAAGGTAGGAAGGAAGGATTTATAGATGGAGCAGATTGGGTAAATGCAAAAGGTGAACATACTAATTACTTTGCTTCTCTTCTACAAAATGAAAGAGAGCGTGGTGGTCGAGAACTCATCACCCAATACAAAGAAGAGCTACTAGGGAAGTTGCCAGAGGAAAGAGAAGACATATTAATAGAAGGTAACTTTAACGAATGTCTATCATCAGTAAAGAAGTTAATTAACACAGAAAAGAAACCATTAAACGAACTATTACCAGACTTATTCCCAGATAAATAACATGAAAGAAAAACTATTAAAACTATGGCACGGGGAAAGTTTTGAAGAAAGAGTAAAGAGAGAACATAAAGAATACGGAGAATGGATAAAAGGGAAAGTTAATTAACTAATATGAAAAAACTAAAACACTTTATGGGATGGTTATTTAATTACTGTCCACATGGAAATAAATGTACACCAAAGAAACCTTTTACAATTAATATTCAGACTTACGGAGGTGGTGGTTGTTAATAACATGGAATCTCCACTCAACTACATCCTCCCCTGTACCTGTGAGATGTGCGAGGATAGATTTAAGAAGACGGGGGTAATAGTAAAAAGATTATGAACGACGCAAATAAAAGATTCGCAACAGATAAACCAATCAAAATAAAAACTTCCATAGTTGAATGTGTAGAACAGGGCAGATTCTGTATGCAAAAGTTTGTACCAACAAGACCAGGGCAGACTGACACATGCCTAAAGTGTATGCAAATGCTTGGGGTTGAAATAGCCCCCTTGCCTGTGGACAACAAAAGAAATATCTGGAGTTAAACATGATACACTAGATATTGTAAATGAGAATAAAGAAAGAAAAAGAATATCAGCGTAGACTACCTCTACAGACTTGTATACTCTGTGATCGGTTCTTTATTTTCTCTAGGCAGAATCAGCCACATATCTGTGTGTCATGTTTAAGTCAAAATAATCTCCTGTGCTATTACGAACTAATAGAGTGTAAAAATAAAAAATGGCTTTAAAAAGAAAAGAATCAACAATAGCAACGCCAGATCAAGTAGCTAAGTGGCTTGCTCGCCCTATGTCATGGAGCCAGATCTCACAGTGGAAAAGTTATGGCAAAGAAACGTGGTATGAAAAATACATCCTTGATAAGAAGAGTCCACCAAGTAAAGAGATGCTCTTCGGTTCAAAGGTAGGCAAGCTACTGGAGACAGATCCTTCGTACAGGCCAGAAGTGCCAAGACAAAAGACAATGGAGTACGAGCTTAAGTCTCCGTTATCTGATTTCTACCTGATAGGGTTCGCAGACTCCTACGGAGATCTCAGACTAGATGAGTACAAGACCGGCAAGAACGAGTGGACGCAGAAGAAAGTAAACGAGCATGGCCAGCTTACAATGTATGCGCTCATGCTTTATCTAAGAGAAAATATTGACCCGTCTACGCTCGACATTAACCTGCACTGGTTGCCTACCGTGGATAAAGGAGATGACATAGACTTTGAGTCACCACTAACAGTCAAACATTTCAGTACAAAGAGAACTAAGAAGGACGTGCTCCTGTTCGCAGCAGAAATTATCAAGATCAGAGAAGACATGAAGAAATACGTGACTATCCACAAGTAAAACACTTGCATTATACGCACGATAAGTTATACTAACAACGTGGGGTAAAGGGTCCACCTCCCCACATTAACAATAACCAGTAATCTTATTAGATTACTCACAAATATATGGCTCTAAAAAATACACAGCAAGACAATACATTTTTAACAATCCTAGCAGACGGCACAATCCGTATGTCAGTACCGGAGTTTACAGAGGGGGCTGTAACACGTGACTATGAGACATCAGACGGCAAGACAGGGACTAAGCATGAACTTGTATACACTGAGCTATCAGGTATCATCTCAAAGGTTGCCTTCTATGAAGGATCTTTTGGAAAGTCACTACAGCTTACTGTAACAGATGAAGGAGCGGACTATGTTCTTTCACTTCCTACAGCGTCTAACTTCGGAGAAGACATGATGAAGAAACTTCTCTCAGTAGATATAACGCAGCCAGTAAGAATTGTTCCTTACGCTTTTGTTGATGATAAGGGCAAGAATAAGAAAGGTATTACTCTCTACCAGAATGACGTTAAAGTTAAGAACTACTTCCAGGAAGGAGAAGGTAAGGACTCTGTACGTCTACACGGTTATCCAGAAGTTCCAGCAGGACATGGTAAGAAAGCTCCTACTACTGATGACTGGAAACTACACTTCATGAGCGCACGTGTATTTATGATCAACTTCATTACTGAAAAACTTGCACTTGATGTCAAGGTAAAGGAAGAAGATTGGTCCCCAGATACTAAGGCAGCTGACGGTCACGAGATGTAACATACATATACAAATCCCTCGTGGGTTTGTACCTGGGGTGGGAGGAATGATTCAAAGGAGTTAGCCAAAACGAGGCTCCCTGCTAACCTTGCCCAGGTATAAGCCCATGACAACACTATACGCACATCAACAAAAAATAGTAGATGAAGATCCTAAGAAATGTGGACTCTTCCTCGGCACTGGTTCAGGTAAGACTAGGACCGCTCTAGCGCTCGCAAAGGGTAAGATACTTGTTATCTGCCCTAAGACCACAGCGCTTGATAGCACATGGACTAAGGACGGTAATGACGTAACTGTCATCTCTAAGGAGACTTTTAGACGTGACTGGGATAAGCTATCACGGTATGATACCGTCATCATAGACGAGGCGCACACTGTCTGCGGCATCTCTCCAGTGTTCAAGTGGTTTAAGAAGCAGCCGGTACCAAAGACCTCACAGCTCTTTGACGCATGTCATCAGTTTATCCAGCAGACTAATCCATCAAGGCTTTACCTCCTTACTGCTACACCAGTGCGCAATCCTCTCGCAGTGTTTGCCCTGTTAGTACTTTTAGGAAAAAGTACTATGAGTCAGTTTGAGTCCTTCCGGAGATCCTTCTACATACCAGTGAACATGAACCATAGAGAGATCTACATGGCCAGAAAAGACGAGGACTCACAGAACAGGCTAGGTAAGCTGGTGCAGTCTATGGGGTACACAGGACGTCTTAGTGACTTTGCCGATGTACCTGAACAAACTCATAGGGTAATAAACGTACCTCTAACAGTAGAGCAAACAAAGAAGCTACGTGAACTTCCTATAGACTTCCCAGACCCTCTGGTGCTCGTAGGCAAGAAGCACCAAGTAGAGCAGGGAGTGCTAAAAGGGAATGAGTTTGAGGAGTCTCAAACATTTGATACAGGCAAGTTAGAGATTATTGAAGACCTATATGAGGAGTTTGGAAAGGTGCTTGTATTCGCTAAGTACACGGAGCAGATACGACAAATAAGAGACATGTTAGTAGAAAAAGGCATAGAGTGTTCTTGCCTTACCGGACAAACAGTAGACAGAGGTATGCTTATAAGGATGGCCGAAGGTCCATCTAAGCATGTCGTTATCGCCCAAGCCTCCGTATCAGCTGGCTACGAGCTTCCATCCTTCCGGTGTACTATCTACGCCTCACAGAGCTACTCATATGTGGACTATGCGCAGTCGCTAGGTAGGACACTACGCATTAACAACTTACAAAAGAACCTGTACGTCTATCTCTTGTCGGGAGATGTAGACCGTGCAGTGTATAAAGCATTAGAAAATAAAGGAGACTTCCAAGAAGCAACGTATGCTAAAGTTATATGAATCTTTCAACTTACGATAAACAAAAAGATGAAGAGGGGAAGAAAAAACTAAAGAAAAGAATGAGACAGGAAGCAGATTTTAGTTTAACCCTTCGTCATTACCTAAAGGCGCACCCATTACCAATTAGTTGTCCTCTGGAGGTTAAAGACACTAGGGGCAAAGAATATTTTAATTATGCAGAACTTAAAGAAGAACAAATTAATAATGCGCTTGCTAGTAAATCTGACAAAGGCAATCTTATCCGTGTATCTGTTGGTACTATTGGTGCCCCTGATTATTGCTTCTACCGCAATAGTCCAGCTTATATTGTTGTTAGCTTTCCTAGAGGTTTTGCTTTTTTTGATATCGAAACTTTAATCCTAGAACGTGACTCCTCTAAGCGTAAGTCATTAACCTGGGAACGTGCACAGGAGATAAGCATTAGAACCATCAAGCTATGATATACGAACATAAGTGCCAGTATTGTGACAACATTGTAGAGCGACATAAGAAGGTTGGTTTTTATACATGCTTTTCGTGTAGGAGAAACCAGCAAAGAAACTACTACATGACAGGACAACCGATACAAAAAATACCCTAAATAGGGTACTTCTTGCCTCTGGTATGAGTCCGGCTATATTTTATCATCTTCTTCACGGATTTTCTGCATTATTTTATGGACAAAAAAGATTGTCTTTTTTATGTAAAGAGACACTTTCCAGCTCAAATAGTCTTTTATCCTCATATACACAGTATACATTATAAAAAATGTTATATAATTAAATAGGAAGGTTCTTTTATTTTTTAAGGAGTGTTATATGGCCACAAAGCCTAGCAAAGTGAAAACGGAAGCAAGGCTTGAAAGCCAGCTTCGAGCGAAATCAAATGAGCTAAAAAACACTGATAAGAAGTATCGAGCAATACAAGATGAGCTTGAAAAAACTCAGATTGCACTGTCTCAGTCACTTCAAGTCATGGCATACAAGCCTACCATCTACGAAATGAAGCCTACGGCTGCCGGATCTAGTGGTTGCGCTACAGCATTCTTGCTGCTATCTGATGTTCACTGTGACGAGCTGATCCCTAAGCATAAAGTCAATGGTCTTAACGAGCACAATCCTGAGATTTCTCGGAAGCGTGTCGCTACTATCTTTGACCGTTGCTTGCGGTTTCTTCGTGTAGACAGACATGAGACAAAGGTTGATAACCTTGTGGTATGGCTAGGAGGAGACTTCTTTACATCCTCTACTATGCATGATGCGTCCGTAGCTTTTCCTCCTATTACAGCGTGTATGTTTGCTCAGGACTTAATTGTCTCTGGTCTGATGTTCCTGCTTCAAAATGAGGACAAGCTCAAGATACATGTGGTGTGCTCAGTCGGGAACCACAGCAGACTCTCCGGTAGTGCTAAACCTGTAAACGTATCAAGCGAGCAGGAGCACTCTCTTGAGTGGATGATGTATCATGCTGTGAAGGCTATTTTTGCCCACGAGAAGCGTCTGACGTTTCAAATGGACAATTCCTATCACAGCTACATGAAGTGCTACGACAAGGTCATCCGGTTCAATCACGGACATCAGGGATGGCGCTATCAGGACGGTATGGGAGGTGTGCATGGTCCTTTATGGAAAGTAGTGTCACAGCGTTGGGATAAGCAAATCAAGGCCGATCTCACATGTTGCGGACATTATCATACATACACGCCAGCAGCCATTGGCAGGTCATACATTGTTAATGGAAGCACGGTTGGGCCTAGCGCCTATAGTTTGTCTTTTGGAGCAGAACCGCCTGCACAGGCCTACTTCTTAGTTCACTCTAAGTATGGGATTGTAGGGCAGAGACCGTTATTTGCAGAGGGGTAAATCATGGACGAAGATAAGATTAACAAGCTACGAGCCAAGAAAATAGACAGGGCAATGATGCTGGCCATAAGCTCGCTAAAATCGCACCTGTACTATACCCATGATGGAGAACTTGCACGTGGCGAAGACTATGAGTTCCATAAACGCTGTGTTAAAGAGTACTGTGAGCTAATAAAATTGCTTGGAGATCTCTACTAAAAAGAAGACCACCGTAATGGTGGTCTTTTATATTATCTCTCACGATCTGGATCCTTCTTGAAAAGGTACTTGCAACCAGGATGAAAGTCTAGTCTTATTTGCTTCAAGAATATAGTTGAGTAAGCCCCATCTATAGGTTTCAAACAATGAGAGCAAGACAACTTTTTGCTATCCTCAATTTTCTCCTTTTTAAATCCACAACTGAGGCTGTAGACTTGCCCATTTACAATCTTGCGAGGGTCACTCTTTTGAAGTATCCCGTTGCAAGACCTGCCACCACATCCACATGTTTGCATGGTGTACTCCTTTGGTTTAATGATTGGTTTCAAATCAATTCCCTTCCCCATAATAAGATTGTGCCTTCAGGTGAAATCCAATAAATTGCATATTCACCTTTTTCATCAAGAGCGACAATATAAAGTTTGTCATCTTTCTTGACCGCCACACAAAGCATTTGCTTTTTACCTTGTGTACACATGGCCTGTCTTACGACATCACCACCCTCAAGTTCAGGCTTTTCAGCGTGAGCAGTGGACAGCAGTAAAGCCATCACTATCGCAATTACAGTTTTCATTTTAGCTCCTTTAGATAAAGTTGCATGTCTTGTCTTGTTGCTTCGCACTTACCAGAGCATGTTCCACCATCTCCCCACCTACCATAATAGCCAGCGGTTATAACAGTGTTACACACACAGCAAGGTTTAAAAGTGAGTGTTACCTCAGCTTCTTTCTGCCCCTTAGGGGTATAGTCAGGTATCACCGGATTAAACGGCTTTTTCATAGTTACTCCTTTATAAAAAACTGGTCATGGCGGAGAGGCTTTACTCTCACTTACTAGCCATGTCTATATAAATTATAACAAACAAAAACTACCCACGCTTGTGGATAGTCTAAGTGCTAATTTGTATTTAACTATTTTGCTGGTACTTCAACAACACCATCTGTATCAACAACACCTTCTGGTGTAATTTCTACTGTACCAGTACCGTCAGCCTCAATATGAGTACCAACTTCACGAAGCATATATTCTTCATTGAAAAGCTGGCCACTGAAGTTAGGATTTTCAAACCTCACATCTGTACCATCCTCTCTTTGTACAAGAATATAATCATCTACTACACCTTCTTGCTGTGAAGTTTTCTTCATAACTACCGGAGTACATTCATTAGTAATTTTATTTACAAGTTCGTATTGCATAGTTTTACATATCGCCTTCCGGCTTTTTAATTGTTAAAGTTTCCCCTGAAAAGAAGGTTCTAAGAATTACTGTTAGAGCACCAACAATAAATAATATCCACTTCATTGTTTCAGCAGACAAGTCTAACTGACTTGTTAATCCAAGTATACCAATAAAAGCTGTTATGATACCTACCCAATTTATTTTACTTAATGAAAAATGCTTCATACTATAATTGATTAATTAAACTAATAATTTGAGCCTTGATTTCCTCCTTGTTCTGTTTAGGTACAAGTCGGCTCTTGATGTTAAGTATAATATCATTACTATTTTTACCAAAGTCAGCCTTGAAGTCTGTGATCTGCGAGTGACATAGAATTATAGGGTCTTTGATACCGGAAGTATTGATGATCTTAACAATCTCACCGTACTGCTGTTCCGAAATCGGGTGTCCTTCAAACCACTCAAGCTCGATACCAATAAATGACTCATTAGGGTTCTTGTAAGCCCCTAGAATTGTCTTAGGCAATAGCTTAGCAGCTTCTGGAGTAGGATTGCTCACTGTACCTGCATGCCACGCTACGTCCTCATTTTTGACGAGCTGTGTCATTCTACCGTCCTTTGCAATTACATAGTGCGCTGATGAGTATGATACCGGACTTCTTTTAGCACAAGGCTCATAGAGCCAAGATACAGCACCGTCATAGTTACCTAGTGTGCCGTGAATAATAAAACCAATCTTAGGTGCTGTTCCCTTTGTAAAGTTTGTTGTAAGTTTTATCATTTAATTAGCCATGAAAGGGCTGTTATTATACCTGCGCCGAGTGATAATTTCACAGTGTGACCTGTAATTTTGTTATTAGTCTCCTTTCTGTGCTCTTCAAAAGCAGATTCAAGTTTCTCAAAATGAATAATATCCACCTTAGCTTCTAATTTCCTTTCTATACTATCAATACTTTTTACTATATAGCTAATATCTTTAGACATACCTGCTAATATTGTATCTACTGATGGGTGATTTACTCCTGGAGAAGACATAAAGTTTTTATAAATTATAGTGAGATCTTAGGCTTACTTGCCTTCTTCATAAGAGCACCGGCTGTGCCTGGTGTTGTGTAACTATCAAGATCAGTAGTCCACGGATCACCAGCACTTCCTGCACCGTTAAGTTTTTGTCCCATAGTTCCAGACTCATTGTAGTTGGCCGCAAGTGCATTCCATACACCATCTACAATTTCTAGTGTGGTTGCTGTACCACTATTAACGAAAATGTTTGCTGAAAGATTTGCAAGGGCTGTACTAGTGCCTGATATGGTACCTGTTCCTGATAATGTAGCTACAGCACCTGCAAGAGCACCGAGCGAACCTGACATATCACCAGAGCCAGCTAAGTCTGCGGATGCTTGAAGTGCTCCTAAAACGTCTGCTGAGAGTCCTCCTATACCAGACAGTGTTGCGACTGCTGAAAGAATAAGACCCATGTTTGCGTCACTGATAGTTCCTGTTCCTGCAAGAGTTGCATCTACGTTGATACCAAGTGCTCCACTTCCTGTGAATGCTCCTACACCTGCGATACCTACATTAGACCCTACACCACCTGACTTTGGAGGTAGTACCCATGAGTAAGGAGCTGCGTAACCAGAAGGCACACCGAATCTATCTGCTGTGCCTTGCTTCCAATTTTCTCCATAGAACATGTTTCTACTCTGTCCTGCTGTATCCCAATTTGACCTAAGACCTACAATACCAGACGTTGAATCACCTCCTGTATTAGTAACAGGACATTTCATAAACTGTGCGTAGTTTCCTAGTAGTGCCATACTAATTCCAAATAGTAGTTATGTGACCAGAGAAGTTAGCGTTAGCAGGAGTTGTTGTTGATGAACCTACCATCCAGTAAAGTGCTGCACCATCATAGATACGAGGAAGTGAAGGTAACTGATTTACTAGGTCACGTTCTGCTGCAACACCAAGAGTTGTAATAGGCACACGAGCAATTTCTTTAATAAGAGCTACTGTATAAGTACCTGATACATATGATGTAGAGTTCTGAATTGTGTTGATTTCTGCAATACCTGCATCACCTGCAGCTAGTGGCACTTGATAGTTATACTTTCCTGCTCCTGTTCCTGTGTAGAGAACAAGTGAGTTTGAAGCTGCTGTCTTTCCTACTGGAAGAACACCAGGTGTCGCACGAGATGTTGTCTGAGCTGAGTTAGTGTAACCAAGAGAAAGGTTAGGGGTTGCTGCACCGAGTGCTGTTGCTGCTGGGTTAAAGAAGATAGCTTGTACACCTGCACCATTAGTGTAACGAGGAAGTAGACGAACGAGAGTATGAGTACCTGTACCAGCATCTGTAATGTTAATCTGTGTACCTGCAATAGCGTTAGCGTATGTTGTAGCAAGTCTATATGTAGTATCGCTTACCTTG
>Ga0181346_1001460_pt1 | contig 10396 bp, 15 predicted proteins | sample Su13VDMM15DN_FD_130100 | JGI IMG/M metagenome (GOLD analysis project Ga0181346, IMG submission 130100) | Freshwater viral communities from Lake Michigan, USA - Su13.VD.MM15.D.N | ecosystem: Environmental > Aquatic > Freshwater > Lake | place: USA: Michigan | collected 2013-07-15 | reverse complement strand
GATAGCCAGATTCAGCGCCTCGGCTGCTGTGCGGAAAAACCCTTTCTTGAGGTCGTATTCGGCAAGCAATGCGTTCAAATCTTCCAGCAGCGACACGTCATCGACGATGTAAATCAAATCACCCGCGCCCTCGGCTGCTGAGTCCATTTGCACCAGGACATTTTGAAACTCGATCACCTTCTGCCGGTAGTAGTCCAATTGGACGGGGCTTGCGGTATCGCCCGGCATATCCACTCGATCACTTTCTAAAGGTGATCGACCGACCGCGCCCAGAGTGTTAGGGAACATCACTTGCGACCCAAAAACAAATCGAGCATGTTGAAGGTCGCTGCAATATCGGCAATGCCGCCGCCCAAGTTGGGGGCGCCAGACATTCGCGCCTGGTACTGGGCCCGGCTGGTGCCATAGCCGGTGCTGTAATTCTGCCCGGTCATGCTGACTGTGCGATTGTCAGGGGTTGCGATCAGGGGGCCGATATAGCTGAGCGGCGCTTGCATGGTGTCGGTCATGTCCATGTTGCCAAGGATGCCGCCCAGGTTGGCGACTGAGGGGGAGTAAACGTAGTTGTCCATGTTTGCCTTTAGCTGAGAGCGAAAGCCGCTGCTGCTGCCAGCAGTAGCCAGGGGATGCCGCTCGATTGAATGTAGTTTTCCCCGGTAATTGCAATTCGATAAGGCACTCTGCCTGGGTTTTGGATTTGTTCTTGAAAATCCTCAAAGGCCATGTCGATGCCGCTGCCGAATAACTGGCCTGTGATTTGGCCAAAATACGGGGAGTCGTAGACTTTTTGGTCGCCGGTTAATCCCTGCATGGACTTAGCAAATTTTTCATAGGTGCCGCTTTGAAAAAACCCGTCCCAGTTGCGGTCGGTGTATTCCTTGACTGATGCTGCGCTCATGGTTTATCCCGCAATGAAAAATGCTGCCGCTGCTGCCAGGATCAGCACGGGGCTGATGCCTGGGCTTGCGTCTGTTCTCTTGAGTTCAGTGATAACTGTCACTGGTTGCCTTATGTCGTCCAGGTCTACAAATCTTGCTTTATAGGTTTCATAAATCCGATCTAATTCACGATAAGCGCTGTTTGACTGCAACCCAAAATACGGAGAATCATACGTTTCCATCGTCCGAGTTTGACCTTTGATGGACTCCATCCAATTGTTAAACTCTTTGGATTCAAGAAACCCGTAATAATCAACGTCCTGGTCAAGAAGTTTTGGTGTTGAATAGTCATTCAAAAACATATCAACCCCCAATGAAAAACGCTGCCGCCGCTGCCGCCAGGATCAACATGGGGTTGATGCCTGGGCTTGTTCCTGTCTTAACCTCGGTCACTGTCTTTTTAACGTCATCCACAGCTTTATCCACTACCGCCTTGGCCTTGGCCGCATCTGCCGCCAATGACGCCGCCAGCGCCGCATCTGCCCTTGCTGTTGCCGCTGCAGCTTCCGCGAGCAGTCTGGCCGTTGTTGCCATGTCTGCGAGGTACTTGTCACGCGCAGCTATTTCGGGCTGTGCCATGTCCTTGAAAATCTGCAATTCTTCGGGGTCAATCACATCGCCGAATCGGTCGGCAAAGTAACTTAGCCCCGCTTCGTCGCCCTCACGTTCAAGCACTTGCATGTACAGCGCTTTGACTGCGACCAGGGCACGCTGTCGCGCTGCTTCAGCTGCTTGTGTTTTGGTAGCCGCTGCCGCCGCCGCTGCTGCCTGGGCGATTGCATAGGCGTCTGCAATGACTTTCTTGCGTGCCGCTTCACCGGCGGCAAATGCCGCCTCAGCAGCTGCTGACATAGCCGCTCTGTCAGCACGCGCCTGCGCTGCCAGGGCTTCATCCTGGCTGCTCAGATTAGCTTCAAGCTGTACTAGCTTTGCTTTGCCTTCAGCACCGATAAATTGCTTGTTCAGAATCGTCGAGGCTGACTCCGGCAAATTGTTTGCGATCTCATAGGTTTGGATGTTTTCCGGAGTGCCTGTGTAGCCAGCATCCTGCGCTGCTTGTTTAACCGCAGCATAGCCGCCATACGCATCAATTACAGTAGTGGACGCGCCGGTTGTGCTTGCTTGATAAATCAAATTTAACGCCACCGCATCTGTCAACACCGGGGCCACGCCGCCGCGCATGACAAATGCTTGATAAGCCGCATCCTTTGCAGGGCCAAAAGTACCGCCGGGCTGGGGGCCAAAAACGGGCGAATCATAAGTTGTTGTAAAGTCTAAAACAAGTTTTGGAATACTTCTAGCCCAGTTCATGTACTCCAAACTTTTCATAAACTCCAGATTGGCATCGTCTGAAATTTGAGTTTCAGCAGCGCCAAAATCCCCAAAGCCGTTCAGACCTCGGGGGCCTCGCAGAATCTCAGGTGTGCCTTGGATAATCATGTCAAGTCCCAAATAATAGAAAGCCAGCCACTGCCGCGATAATGGGCAGGGCTAGATTGTTGGTCGGCTGCGCTGCTGTTTGTGTGGCCACTGGGCGCAGGTTGGGCTCGTTGGCGTAAAGCACTTCTTGAAATGCCAGCACTTCGTCGGCTGTGATCGTCGGGCCAAATGCGTTCGACCAATAGGCCAAACCTGCGGGGTCTGGGTTGCGCTTGGCGTAGGTTTGGTAGAGCGTGGTCACTGCTGCCTGGATGCCTGCCTTTTTTGCAGCGTCTAGGTTGGCCTGCACCTTATTGATCTCTGCTGTCAATGTCGCATCACTCCCGGCTGGGCCTCGCGCGTCTGCCAGGGCTTGCTCTGCGCTTTTGATGTTTGAGTCATAACTGAGTTGCTGATTGTTCAGCGCGTCTAGAAAAGCATTTTCGACAAACCCGGTTGCTCGACTGATTAGCCCTGCGACCATGCCAATCGGCCCCATAAAACCTACAGCAGTGTTTGCAATGGTTGCCATTGTTTTGGCGGTTGCTGCGTTGCTGGCTTTGCTTGCTGTGAGTGCCACGGACGCCGCCGCCAGTGCCGCCTCGTTTGCGATTTGCGAATCGATAAAAGCCTGGGTATCGCCGCCGCCGTAAATGTCCCCGCCGTAGCTGGGCGCGTCTGTTCCATAACCTTCCTCTGCGCCAAGCCCACCAAACACCCCACCCCGGGGGTTAAACACCACCGAGGATCGACGGGTGCTGTAGTTGGCACGCATCACCGGCTCCTGGTGAGAAACAGCACTGCGACCAGCGCAATGCCGCCGTAGATCAGGAGGTTGCGGGTTTGCGGAGACAGGCCGACATTGACGCCGATGCCTGAGTAGCTGGCGATGTCAATGGGGGGTAGGCCGTCTTCGGCTCGTCTAATGTTTAGTTGCAACAGCTGGATTTGTTGCACTGTCAAAGTTAGGGCTGGCATTAACTTGACAAGAGTATCAATCCATGATTCGCCGCTGGTTTGAGTCTGGCTGATGTTTTTAACGATGCCTGGGGCTATTTCCTCAAGCACAGCGTCGACGTTGCCGTACTTAATGTTGTAGGGATTAATTGCGTTGGTTGTTTCAACGGCGCGCAAACTACCCGCTGGGCCGTACTCGTAGGCATTGCCTAACGAATCCCGGTAAACCTCAAACTCTGGGTAGTAGGTGAGCTGACTTTTGTCGGGGACTAGTGAAATCATCATTTTCTCCTAAGAAGCAAAATGGCTGCAAGAGCCGCGCCGCCGATCAGCAGCATATGGGTTGTCGTGAGGCCGGTTGATGGCCGGTAGGCCGGGGTTTGGCCTGGGCCGTAGACGTAAGGGTTTTGTGGGGCGCGGGGTATAGGCTGGCCTGTTAGCACAGCTTTCACTGTAGTGAATAACCCGGCTGCTGCTCTCACAATATCGTCGTAACTTTTGAATTGCTTTGCCCAATTCGGGGCTGTGACTTGCAGGCTCTGCGCGACCGCCTGGGCCTCGCGGCCTGGGTTGGCTATGGCGATCTGGCTGAGTGTGTCGGCGGTGATTAGCGCTTGTCCTGACTCGGTGCTGACATTGCCCGTGGTGTCTACCACTGCAAAATCAAAATAGGAATCGTCGATAGTGTTGACATCTTCACCAGGGATATAGATGTATTCCTCTGAAATAATGTCAGACGACAGATTATCCATTTCATCAAAATTAAAATCAAAATAATCACCAAAGCCTTCACCCAGGTGCATGGGCTTTTTGAGTAGCGCGGCTGTTTGCATGTCAGATTACCTCTACTGCTTGTGAAACCGGATTCGGCGGCGACCAGCCCATATATTTCTGCTCGGTCGGGTCCATTGAAATAAATTGACCAAAAACCAGAGCCTGCATATAAACATGCTCGTACTCGCCGGGGGTAGTGTAGCCCTCGATAACAAACCGGGTTGGATAGCCCACTGACTCCAGCAGAGAGGCCAGCAGGACAGTTTGATCGTCGCAATCGCCCAGCCTGCCCTCAAGGGTCATCATGGGGGTGCTGAGTGTTTCAATGTCGTTAACGTCTTTCACGTAGCGGATTGAATCGCGCACCATGTTGAACAGCGCCTCGGCTTCGCTGTACTCGTCTTTTTCTGGCGTGAGAAAAATGACGTTCGTCGCGGCTTGCCTGATCTGGGTGTTGGTCTTGCATTGGTTGACCAGCTGCCGCATCATTCGCAGCGTTTGCTGAACCCCGCTGTAGCCGTTGGCCAGGGGAATCACGTAACCAGACAAAACCGGAGTAGGGGCTAGCATCATATTTCGCGGAGTGTAGCCGCAAACCCCGGTACGTCAATTATTTTTTAGCTGCCTCGTTTTCGGCCTCTTCAAACATGGCTAAGGCGGTGTCTCGGACTTGCTGTAGCCATTCTTTGTGGTCTTTCACATCGGGAGCGACGAATGACAGTAGGTCGAACCAGTTGTCGAGCGCCATGAGCTCTATGAGTTCGTCGGGGATTTTCTCGTAGACGAATTCGGCGGCTGTTGTCACGGGGGTTTTCTTGACTGCTAGGTCAATGAGGGTCTTGAGGTAGCTTTTGAGTTTGATGGCTGTGAACATTTTCATATCGCTTTGCTCTTGGGTTTCGGGTTGGGTCTGGGGCTGCTCTGGCTGCTCTGGTTGCGCCGGGGCCTGGAATGAAGGGGGTAGTTGCACTGGCGGGAAGTGAACAGCTTGTTGATTGACCTGCTGGTGTTCCTGGCCCTTGCTCACCAGTTCCAACATTTTGGGCAGCACCGACATGAGGCCATCGGGCTCTTTTTCTTGCGGGGCGATCTCGTCGGCTGCGCCGCGCAATTCTCTGATCGCACTGACAATTTCGCCAATGCTGGATTTTTCTCGGCCTTGGGGTTGGTTGAGGCCCATTGCCTCGCGCATCATGCTCATCATGCTCATCATCTTGCCCATCTCTTCCATTGGGTCTTTGGGCGGGGCTTGCTTGATGCTGACCAGGGCTTCGAGCATTTGCTGTTGACCCTGTGCGATGGTTTGCAGGACTTGGGCCATGCCGTTGCCCAGGTTGCCGCTGGTAGCTGCGTGTTTGTCTTCGACAATCGTTACTCGCAGTTTTTGACGCACTGCAAATTTTTTGCTCGTCGGATTGGTAGCGTAGAGCCGCAATTCATAGACCCCCGCGCCAAATCGGTCGCGGAGCAGATCAAAATTGCCTGATTCAAATTCGTCGGGCTTGTACCCGGCGCAATACTCAAGCTGTCCGCTATTGATTCGATAGACCTTGACCTCGGCGCGTTCGTCTGGCCCTGCGCCTGACATCATTGCCGCCACCCGGTCGGTCGCGGTCTCTTCAATTGGCTCGTCTTCCTCCTCCACTGTTTTAAAGGAGTAGCTTTCCAATGCTTGATCGTCGGGGTGTACGCCTGCTGGCACGATGCGAGTTTGTCCTGTTTCGCCATTGCGCCAGTGGATAGCCATGACGCCGTTCGCCATTTCAAGCGGCTCTGAGACTTGCCGCCACGGATCGTTTGTTTCGATTTCGGGCGCGACTGCCCGTTTTTGACGTGTTGCCATTGTGTTTTCCTGGTGTTGAGAATGAAAAAAGCCCGGTATTTCTACCGGGCTTGATCTTAAACGATCTTCAAATGATCTTAAATCGTCTAGATTTTATTGCAGCTTGCCAGTTGGTAAATGCTGGTGACAAACATCATCGGCTGTCACTGTAGCCCAGATAGTCAGCACCTGGACAGTGACGCCCTGGGCTGTTGGTATCGACACTGCAACGGGGCTAGGGGGATTTAGCCTGCACAGCAGTTTCCCGGCCTGGGGGCCTTTGCCTAAGTCGAGTTGGCTGAATCGGCAGGTTGTGCAGCTTGCGATCATGTCAACCCCGCCACGCCAGGAGAGCGCCGATGCCGCCGAATAGCGCGCAGCAGAGCGCCCAGGCCGCGATAGTTTTTAGGGCCTCGTAGACCCTTTGGCGTCTGTCGGGATACCAAAGGGGCCTCATCACTCAACCTCGATTTCTGTCAGCGAGTAGGCGTTGTATTTCTTGTCGCCGCGCCGCCCGTGGTTTGTGACTTCAAAGCACAGGCCCACGTAGCTTTGGTTGGGGTAGCTTTCCTCGATCACGCTTTTCAGCATGGTTCCGACAATCAGCAGGCACTCGGTATCGCTGTCCAAATTCGTGCAGTGCATGATGGTTGCAGGCTCCATCGCCTGACCCGCCACTTTTGCACCTGCCACTTGCTTGCTCATTTCCATTGCGTTTTCAGCGCGGATGTAGACCGGCTGATCGGGCATAAGTTTCAGCACTGGTACTGTGACTGTCTTGGTTTTCTTGAAGATCAAGCCGCTGGTCGTGGTGCCTGCTTTGCGGGGTGCTGCTTTGGGGGTTGCTGTTTTGGTAGCCATGATATTTTCCTGGTGATACTGGGCAAAGCGCCAGCTTGATGCCCTGACTCGCAGGGCATAGGGCTGGGGTCTTATTCGGTTTCGGGGCTTGTGTCTTGGTAGCTTGGGTCTTTGATCCAGCGCCGGGGGTTTGTGACTTTTTCGACCTTGCTGCAGGTGACGTTTAAGTAGTCTTCGCTGTAGTTGGACACTGTGATTTCAGTCACTTGAACGTCGAGCAGGTCAGCGATATGGTTTCGCATGATCTCTAGGGCTTCGGCTTTGGTGTAGGTGATTTTCATGCCTGCTCCCTGTCGATCTGACGCGCTGCCAGCCAGCCAGCAAACCAATCTGTCATCTCTTGCGTGCCATCAGCGTATGGTGTTGCTGCGTACCCGTCAATGCCATCAGCGTATGCGTCTAGACCTTCGCAAAACTCTAAACTTTTGTGATTTAAATTAGCCGCCTCAATTTTTTGAGCGAGTAAATCTTGCGGGTTGCTTTCTGGATATCTCATGATGTTGTCCTTACTGCATTGCGGTTTCAATGTTGCTAACCGCCGACTCGATGCCGTTGATGGCGTCATCAAGATCGCTTGATGCGCTCTCAAGCGCGTCTGCGCCCTCTTGCATGGCTTGACCCTTGTCGCCAGCTTGCAGACCCTCAGGCATGTTGTCAAACTTCTCAATCTCTTCCTCACCTACTGTTTCGATCTCTCCCTTGATCGACTCAAGCTGGCCTTGAATGTCTGCCAATTGATCTTTAATAGCCTCGATCTGCGCCGTGAAGTCTGCAAGTGTTTTACGTGTAGCTTTGTTCATAATTTTCCTTGGTAGGTTTGTTGCCCGAGTGTTTCGGGTGTTTGCATTATACGCATTTTTGATTTTTGCAAAAATTATTTTTTATCAAAATGCAGAATTCGATTGTTAAAAACTATCGTGTTTTGGTTCCGCTTCGTGTTTGCGCTCTGAACATTTCCGCGCCTGCCATCACTCGCACAAAATTGTTTCGGTGAATTTGATCTTGTACGGGGGCTTCGCCTGCCAGCCACGCTTCAAAATGGGCGTCAGTCAGCCGCCTGACGTTCATGCCTTTTGCGTGCCCCTGGCCCGTGCTGACGTTTTGGTAAACCTTCTTGGCGATGATTCGGTAGTTTGCGCCCTGTTCTTCCACTTTCCACGCGCCGTAGCGCCTGGGGTCAATGTCTAGCTGGGCTGTAACGTCTTCGCTGAACACCACGCAATCGGTGTCAGCGTACAGCCACGCATCGGGAGCCAGGAGCGCGGCTCTCCTAACTACCATCCTCACGTGGGCAGTGATCCACGCGCCCATGTGGGGCTGGTGATAGTCCTTTTGTGCTTGGTCACTGAAAGCAAAAAATACGTGTTGCAAGGGCTCAAATCCATCGGCATAAAACGGGGCGAATCCGTCTGGACACTCGGTTGCCAATAGGAATTCTGTCCCGTCGAGTTGCTCGACTGTCTTGCCGTAAGAGTGATTCCCGACCGCCTTTATCATGGTGCCAATTGCACCGCTTGGCCCTCCCTCGCATGTCGTGCGGATGCGCTCTAGCTTGTCAACATAGTCTGTCATGCTGAAGTGTCCAGGCCAGCCCCATGACTCGTGAACCTCGATCTCCCAGCCTTCAATTTTTAGCTGTTCGATCTCAATGTTGGTGAGCCACGTATCAATGATCTCGGTTGTCGCAAACAGTGAGCGCGTTCGACCGCCTTCGAGCGTGCGATGGTAGAACGGGATTTTGTTTTCGGGGTTGGTCGCGGTGATTTTCGCCGTGTAGGTTTCAATATGCTCTCGCACGCCAGAGCCGTAGTGCATCGGTCGGCCCTGGGGTAGCCGGGCCTCGCGCATGGCGGCAGCGTAGGCTTGATTGAGGTCGTACTTCCAGACCGGGCCTTCGTAGGTTTTCACGCAATAGCAATAGCCGCCACGCATGACTTGCTGTCGGATGATCTCCAACAGTGATACGGGCAGGTTGGAAACAAAAACACCTGTTGGGATATGAGCCTTGAATATCTTGATGCAGGCGCCGCCCATCGTCACGCCTAGGGCTTGGTTGAACGTGTCGAGCAGAATTGTCTCGGCTCGTTTCATGCCGTAGTAGAGCCCTTCCGAATCGCGGTAGGCGTAGGCCCGGTGCGCGGGGTTGCCGGGGTCGAATTCTTCCTTCTCGAAATTGATGATGCCTTTCATCTTCCCGGTGCCTGGTGCAAAGGTCAGCAGGAATTTTTCCAGGGAAACACCAGCGAGGCCCAGCATTGCGCCGCCGTCGAGGAATTCCCAGGTGCGCTGCGCTTTGGGCTCCAGGTGCTGATCGTCGGAATGGATCACGCGCAGGCCGCGCAGGGCGTGTGATTTTGTCAGGTAGGGGCGCAGGATGTAGGTGTCAGTGGTGAGCAGCGCGGCGGCGACAAAATATGAATCAAAGTTGTTCGCGTTCCAGCCGACGAATTTTGCGCCTGCCAGTTCGTCGATCAGGAATCGGGTGGTGAGTAGCAGGGCTAGGTGTTCCATGCTCTCCACAGGCCCGTCAAAGCTGAATTCAGGAGCTTCCCCGTGGGCTGTGAGGTAGAGAGGTCTGGGCGTGCCTTTGGCGATCCTTGTCGTTTCAAAATCGTACGCAATCAGCTTTGAAGGGCTGCTGAGTTTCTTGCGGGTGACTCGGCGCAGGCCCCTGGGCTTGTATTTAGCGCCTAATGAGTTTCGTACGCTTTTGCGCGGCGGTTTGGCGCTTTGGTTTGGATTGATTCTCATACTGTCCTGGTAGGGTTTGGATTAAAAATTGATCTGCAAAAACTGTCGCGTGGGGGCTGTGCCGTTGCTGTAGTCTGTCGTTTATGTTTTTCAACGATTCGTTGACGTTCACGAACCTGCCTGTTCGCGGGTCTATCCCAAATTGCGTGCTTGGCGTGTAAACCGGGGCTTCGAACCCGCTGCCTGGTTTTTTACTTTCTCTAGCTGCAAAAGCACCAAACAAAGTTTTTCTACCTATTTCGTCGGTTAGAGAGGCTTGTTTAAATTTTGATTCAAGGTCTGTGGCGGTTATTGATGGTTTAGCGCCCAGGTAGCTTTTTAAATTGATGATTGACCTGACGTTGATGTTTATGACCTGGGCTGTTTGGTGCAGCGTTGTGAATATTTGATCCCGCAATTCGCGCTTGATGTACTGGGTGTTTTCTGCTGCTAATCGCTCGCCGGGTTTGCCGTTGCGGAGGGTTGGGCGCTCGAAAAACACGGGGGCCTTGGGGTCGTATGGGATTCGGTCTACCTTCGCCTGCTGCCGGGTGATGTCTTTGTGAAATGCAAATGCGACATTGATCGCTGCTGTTGCCTCGGCGGGAATTTGCTTGGCTCCATCGGGTTGACCTTCTCGGAGCCAGCGACCAATTTTTTGGTGGGTGACGCCGACCAGCTTGGCAAGGTTTCGCATTGAGCCTGCACTGGTGAGCGCGAGGGCTAGCTTGTCTTGACTGCTCAAGGGCATGGTTCTGTCCTGGTGGTTGACTTGCGATTCTCACCCAGCGCCAGCCCCCTCCCCCAGCTATTTTTAGCTATCTACAACCCGATTCCCATTGCTTTTTGCTATCGGGAACCGGTTTGCGCGGGGCTTATACACGTTTGTTTGCTG
>Ga0181346_1001456_pt1 | contig 10404 bp, 17 predicted proteins | sample Su13VDMM15DN_FD_130100 | JGI IMG/M metagenome (GOLD analysis project Ga0181346, IMG submission 130100) | Freshwater viral communities from Lake Michigan, USA - Su13.VD.MM15.D.N | ecosystem: Environmental > Aquatic > Freshwater > Lake | place: USA: Michigan | collected 2013-07-15 | reverse complement strand
GTAAATGGAGTAAATCAAACAAATATTCCTATAAATTCATTATCGGCTAATATTATTCTTACAACTACTCCTTTTCCAGCGATTTCGGCTAATATGGTATCTTCGGATTTAGTAAAATTCCCAATAATCTTAGATTCGGGAAAAATTACATTATCATCAACAATACCAACATCTCATGTATCAAATAAAACCATAACTATTAGTGGTGGGGGATTAAAAGCTACTTCCGATGGAGTAAATGTCACCAATACTCCAATAAACTTATTAAATTCAAACTTATTAGTAGAATCTAATCAAATACTTGCGATGTATGATGGTAATACAGATACAGTATTATATCATAGAAATTTAGCAATGGACGAAGTAATCAAATTATCGGCTGGTCATTATAGATTCTTATTTAATGATTTATTAACATCCAATTTATATCCCATGACTAATATTTTTGGGAATACTCCAATGAATTGTAGCTCTAGAACGATATCTATAACATCTACAAGTTGTGATGTCCAGATTATGAGTAGTAATGGCCCTGCTGTTCTCGATGCCATCGTAACTTTGAACATATCATATTAATGTATGCCATCTTACCCACCAGATATATTATTACCATCTAATTCTAAACAATTTGGAATAATTGATTCAAATAATCAATATAATTCAAATTACGATATTGTTTGGAGTTTTGAATATAAATGTGAAAATATAACTGATGAGCAATGTGGGATAGGTACATTTCTAACATCCGTATCAGCAATAAGCGCATTTCCGGGTCAATATTTAGGTATATTAGGACCAAGTTACAGTAATGGGGACATCGCATTATCAATAGTATTTGATTCTACTGGATATTCCACATTATCAAATTTATATGCCAATGGATTACCCCGATCATCGATAAAACCACAAAGTTTAGTTATAAGAGATAAGAATAATGTTATATATAATCAATCATTATCAACATTAGATAATACCTTTGTTATATCTGAATCATCTTATAAAACTTTGAGATTTAGATTTTGTAATTTTGGAAAAACTCTGTATATTGATTATAAAAATACTAATAAGTATAAAAATTTATTAGTATTGCCACTAACTTCATACAGTTGGATGGATGATAATACTATATTATATCCCGGTATGTCATTATGTTCTCCCATATCATCATTAAGTATATATACATCAGAATTTTATATTAAAAATTTCCACACGCAGGGAAATATTTCACCCCCCGCATATGAATATATGAATTTTGAACCTTTGACATCAGTTTCCCCCAATACGTATACTATAATACGCGGAGAAACTACACCTCCTATATAATATGGTGCCTACAGAAAGTAATAGTGACTGTGTACCTTGTATGCCAAAAGTTCCAGCAACACCTTCGGGACCACCCCCGATACCAAAACTAAAATCTATCGGTGCTGCCCCATCGAATATTATTATCCAGAATACTTTACCATTTAATCCTTTAAATGTTGATATCGCCACAACATTACCCCCCACAACTACCACTTTACCACCTATCATCACTACTACCAGCACAACACCAACAATACCACCTATTCCATGTGATACTGGTTGTAATGTATTAAAATTTTAATACTAATTCAATATAATCTAGGAGTCTTATATTATGCCCATTTGCAATCCAGATACTATTTTTTTAACTGTGGATTATACACCGGACACTGGGAATCCAGTTGCCAAAGAAGGTGTTGATATAATTGGGAATTTTTCAAATAACCAATTCGATGGTGCTCACACCATTCGTGGAGCATTTTCCATAATATGGGGGGATGGTAATGGTTTCACATCAGAAAATGCATGGTTCATTGTTTCTGAACTTGGGGTATATAGTAAAGTATCTGAATACACATCACCATGTAATCCCTTTGGGGATTACTATGCGGTATTCGGGGATATTACTGCGGAAAATCTCAACACTGTGTATACGGTGTCGTCACCATCATCATCTTCATCATCTTCATCTTCATCATCATCATCTTCATCATCATCATCTTCAACTACTCAGACTACTCAGACTACTCAGACTACTCAGACTACTCAGACTACTCAGACTACTCCCCCACCTACTTCGTCATCGACTACTACTTCGTCATCGACTACTACTTCGTCATCGACTACTACCACATGTTGTCCATGGCCAGATCCATTACCATTTTTACCAAAACCCCCCTTTAAAACCCCCACTACTAAAAATGTATCTCAAAATGATCAATTACTAACCACTCCCCCACCAATTAATTTATTTGGGAGTATAATCACATCATCAACTTCAACTTCCACTACAATTACTTCTACAATTATCCCAACCACAATAACTTTTAAGAATTGTGATTCTTATTGCAATGCTTTGAACTTTTAATAATTAATATTATGAGGAAATTAACTATTGGGATGGCGACACATGATGATTATGATGGATTATACTTTACTATACAAAGCATACGTATGTTTCATAGAGAAATTCTAAATGATGTGGAATTTGTTATTATTGATAATAACCCCAACGGTAAGCATGGTGAATATGTTCGAAAATTTATAGAGTGGATAAAGGAGCCTGTCCAATACTTACCATTCACCAAATATCAATCAACTACCGTTAAAAATAAAGTGTTTGAGTTGGCAGATACCCCATATGTGATGTGTTTAGATAGTCACGTATTCGTAGAACCGGGTTCTATTAAAAAATTAATAGATTTTTATGACTCTGAAAAAGATAAAGGAAACTTACTTCAAGGTCCATTGGTGTACGATGATATGAAATCTATATCAACTCATTTCGATTTACGATGGTCTGGATACATGTGGGGACAATGGGGGACAGATCCAAGGGGTATTGACATTAATTCAGAACCATTTGAAATTCCAGCACAGGGAATGGGACTTGTTTCATGTAGAAAAGATTCTTGGTTGGGTTATAATAAAGATTTTAGAGGATTTGGCGGGGAAGAAGGATATATTCATGAAAAATATAAAAAACATGGTAGGACTACCATGTGCCTACCATTTTTAAGATGGTTACATCGATTTGAACGTCCAAACGGTACATCATACCCAAATAACTTATTACAACGTTTCAAAAATTATTATATTGGATTCACTGAATTGGGATTACCTACAGTAGAACTGGAAGAACACTTTAAAGATGTTGTAACAACTCAAGATATTATCGATATTGTAAAGGAATTAAATATTTCCTAGTTTCAATTCACATGAAACATCATGTTTCATTGCATCAAATCTTTCTTTTATATATGCATCTATAGCCAATGGCTTCAACATTGATTCAATATCAACCTTTAATTCCTTAGCCTTTTCTTCTATAAAATAGAATGCTTCAGCTAAACACATCCATCTACTAAATTCATCTATACTCATACTTTCATTTGAGCCGTCTTTTTTCGCAATATTTATCATACGAGATTATTATAGTTCGGTTTTAATTAATCAAACTTCTCCAACCAGTTCATTGAATGTTTTATCCAAATTCAATGGTTCACTAATCATTACAGAGTCATAATTGATATTGACTTTATATTTATTATGACATTTCTCACACTCTACTACATTTTCAGTTTTTGGAGAGAATAATCCTTGAAATGTATTTCCCCCACATACACATGGGAGTTCAACTAACTGAGAATCAAAAATTTTCTCATATTCTTCGATAACTTGAGACTGTTCTCCGATAATAGAGTCTAAATCTTTAATTATTTCATCAGTTTTAACCTCACCACCAGTTTTTCTATCTAAGAAATGTATAATAATTGCCACAAAAGGTGAAAATAGAGCTAAAGTCTTGGTATATTCTATATAATCACTTAATCCATAAGCTATTGCGTTGGTTATTAATATAGAAGTTAATATTTCTTTCCAATTATTTTTTATAAAATCCTTCATCGCGATTATGATAGCGTATTTCTCGAATTTGTCAAGAAATTAATCCATTTCCTCGAAATCAAGATCTCGATCACCTAAATGTCTTGCCCCGATGGTGTATTTTTCCAACGTGGAGTCAACATTTTGTAAAAGATACACAACCATCTTCTCAGTATTCTTCTTGAGACGTAATAATTGTTTTTTATTCTCGAATTCTTTAGTCTTTAATGCAACTTCGATAGCTTTACATGCTTGAATACCATTATCAACCATATTACCAAAGTATTCTGGCAGTTCTCCCATTTCATAAGGTAGAACATTAGGAGCATAATGGGTTTCTTTCTCTTCTTTCTTCCAATTTCTCATTTGAGTTCTTGGATCGTGATCATGATCGATCTCACCGGAAGCGAATTTTGTAGAATATGGAGACTCTGGCATAATATTATTTACCCAAAACACTAAATATAATCATGAGTAAGTTCGCTAAAAACTTCATTACCGTATTAAGAGAAGCAGATCTAGATCGTGATCTGGAAAGACAAGCTATGGAAGGTTCATTGGATGATGGTATTGATCCATCTGAATTTGATACTAATATGGAAATGTCACCAGAAGAAGCACAAGTAACTGATGAGGTTGCTGATGCCATGTCGAAACGTAATCAACAAATCATTGGAGAACTTCAAGAGTGGATTGATAGAGTTGAAGAGTTCCTTAGCTTCCTTAATAGTGAAGATCCTAACAGTGTCCAATCCCGTTTAGCTGCTGCTGAACCAGATACCGTTATGGATAAGATGAAACAGTCACAACAAACTAAAATTAGTCGTGTTGCAAGTGATTTAGCATCCCTACATCAAAACTTCTTAGGATTCATGGCTCAGACAAGTAATGCAAGATTTAAATATGTCGTTTTCCCTATAGCGTTCAGTTTAAGTCTGTTACAAATGGGAATGTCCTATTTCGGTTAATCTAAACCAAATTAAAAGAAAAATCCAGTAAGAAATTACTGGATTTTTCGTGTTTGGCACTAAATAGTAATATGAGATTAAAATATGACGTAATCTGGAAATCTAAATTACTAAAACTACAAGGGAAAGAGGAAGAGATACTTGATCTACATCTGAATGATAAAGTATCTGTGTTGCAACTATCTAAAATGTATGAATGTGATCGAAAGCCTATTCAGAACATTATCAAAAAGAATGGATTTGACACAAGACCATCCACTAGTCCAGAATTAGAAGGAAGAGAAGATGAAATAATTAAAATGTATGTGGATGATCAATTAACTATCCAAACCATCCGTAAGAAAATAGGATGCACATTTAACACAATTAAAGGATTTCTAAAACGAAATGATATACCTTTGAGATCTGCTGAAGAAAGTAGACAAACCGAAGATGGAAAAGTTAAAGGAACAACTCAGAGACTTATCGATTCAAAAGACTTAGAAGATGCCATCAAAATGTATGAAGGTGGTGAAGTTCTAGAAAAAATAGGAGAAAAATATAATATTTCACCAGTTGGATTAAGAATAAAATTTCTAAAACTTGGAATTGATCTAAGAACTCTAACCGAATCAGCAAATCTACCCACCACTTATGATAGGAAAAAAGTTTCCTACCAAGAAAAGTATGGAGTTGATAATCCAATGCAACATCCCGATATCAACGAGAAATCAAGTATCAGTAGATATAAATTTAAAGCTGTTGATATATATGGTCGTAGATTTAGCCACCTACAAGGATATGAGCCACAGGGAATCAAATATATGGTGGATCATATGGGAATCGATATCAATGAAATTGATTCAGGTAGAAAAGTTCCAACTGTCAGTTATAAACTGGACGGTAAAAATAAAGTATACTTTGCAGATATGTATGTGGAGTCTCAAAACCTATTAGTTGAAGTTAAATGTGAATATACCTATCAGGCAGACTTAGAAAAAAATAAAGCTAAGAGAGAAGCAGCAATTAAAGCTGGTTATGATTATAAAACATTAATTTTTGATAAAAGAGGTAAGGATGTAGAAAGAATATTCTGACTTGACTTTGACCGTAATAAGAATAAATACAATTACTTATGAATAAAATAAAAGTAACAAATAAAGTAGCATATCTTAAACTTCAACAAGAAATGCTTGGGCTGGCAATAACTACAATAAATAAAGAAGATTCAACATCACAAAAAATTGAAACTATCGATAAGGTATACGAATTACTAATGTCAAAGGCACATGAAACTTTAGATATCGGAAAACCCGAATAACTTATAACTTTCCAAACAAAACCTTAAACTTTAAAATAGCACCTCTACCACAGGTGCTATTTGCTTTCAAGAATCCGTGTTTTATCCCATCCAACCCACAATAAACACATAATTCATTAATGTCTTTAAACTTTTTAAACTTCTCAGGCCAAATAAACACACATTCACCTTGTTCAAGTAATACTAAGGTCTTTTCTCTCGATGTTTTATCGTTCCATTGGTTATCCAACACCCAAATCTTCTTAAAGAACTTCAATTCTTCCAATTGTTCTAATTGAATAGGTGTAAACTTATGATGACCCTCATTGATACCTGCCACAGCCACTCCATTTCGCACAAAACAGGCGTCTAGCGGTCCTTCAAAGATAAATACATCATCTAGTGCCGAATCCACTCTTTCAATCCCAAAAATAGATTTATCGGAGTTAAATTTGGACAAATAATTCGGTCTTTCATCCCATTCAAACAATCTTCTAGATTGATAATGTATAAATTTACCAGATGTATTTAAAAATGGTATAACTAATCTATTTTTATGAGTGTAATCCTTTAAAGAGATGAAAAATGAACTAGGTTTATTGATCGCAGTATCTAGTCTTCGGCCTTTTAAGTATGAAAGTGCTGTCTGGACAATGTGATCTTTCTTATAAAACTCTAGTTGGTTGGGATCTGATAAATTAATACAATCCTCCGGTAGTGATGGTTGTATTTTGGGAGGTTTTGGAAGATCGAAAACCAATTCTACTGATATCTGGTTATTTCCAATATCTTTTCTAAGCTCTTCATCAGACATACCAGATACTTTTCGTATCCAGTTGTATGGTTTGAGACTCTCCCCACAATTATGACAAAATATATTGTCATTTTCTGGTATATAGAAGCATCTCTTCTTATTGCCCCAACTTTTACCCTCCCTACACAGAGGGCAACACGAATTATACGTGTTATTATAATTATTATGGCTAACTTTATAGCCCAATTCGTAAAACTTTGATATTACATAATCAATCGGAAGATCAAATGTTACCTTTGTTCTCCCCGAACTTAACACTGGCAACTTTTCTAACCTCTTTCGGAACCCGTTCGACATATTCTATTATTTTATTTTTAATACCAAAATCAAACTTATCAATAGGCACCCATACATTTTCCATCGATGGGGTGGCTAAAAATCCATATTCATGCTTGTTCTTGTCAATATAGATCAACAATTTACCGACATGATCACCACCCTGACAGGCATAAGTGTCACCTGTTTTAATTCTTTTTACCCAGAACATAATTAACCCATACGTTGACTCATAAAACGTCCAATTTCTTCCATAAAAAAATTGTCTAATGCCGATTTCTCCATCTTCTCTTTATATACAGTCATATTGATTGGATTACCCTCAAGATCATATCCTATAAGTTTAAAACATGATAGAAATTCACCGATAGTGCCTATAAGAGCATTGTTTAATTGATTCTTTTTAGGAACCTTCCGCTTTTCCTTTATCTGTAAAGATAGAGCTTCTTTAAGAATGTTTTTTATATCCTCGTCGCTGAATTCTTTTAAGTCTTCCGGGTTATCGTCCATTAATATATTTACTCTTCTTTTGAGTAATTACTATCAATAGTCTTTTGTGGATCTCCTCTCTCGATTAATGTGGTTACAATAACTTCCATTGATTGAGTTCTGAGATTATAATTTTTGGTGAATCTATTACCACCATCATTAAATTCGAATTGTACATCTCCCGGTCCTTCCTTATTAACATAACAAGTAATCATTAAGGAGTGACCCGCTGGATCAACCATAATAGTCCATTTGCGAGAATCATGTAATCCATAGTCTTTAAACAAACGAATGGCAATGAATCCACTATCCCTCAATCTATTTAAAAAATAGCCACCTGTTGCAATATTGTTTTTACGTTGTTGTTTCATTTAGTTAGTGATGATAATATATAATTTAACTCAACATTCCCATTTTTCAAGGTAATGTTTCCAATTCCCATCTTATTAATCTTAAATGTGAATGATTTAGCGTCTCCGAATGATAATAGTTGGATATTGTCGAGGTTTAGAATGAAATCATCCATTTCAAAGTCAACATCTTCTCCCTCTATTGTTAGAACATCAGTATTCATTTGAGTTCTATCTGCCAAAGACCAATACAGTTTATTATCTTCCGTGAAGATGTATAATTTCTTGGTATCTTTGAAAACTGAAGATTGTTTTATTAAACTTGATAAGAAATCTTTCGAAACTTCAAATTCATATTCGTATTGAAGACTCTCGATCTTAGTAAGAGTTAATTTCGGAGCTACTAAAATTCCGTCCCCGTATAAATGATACTTAAATTTAACCTTAGATCCTTTATACTCTAAATTATTAGAATTCAACTCAAACTCAACATCAGAACCAGTAGTTAAATTTAAAGATTTGGATAACTTCTTAACCGAAGGTAGATTTAACGTCTGTTTAATGTTGGAATCCCACTCTAAGGTGGACCATAAAAACATACTTCGATCTTCCGAAGCGGATATAGCATATATTCTGTCATTTTCCAAATTTAGAATCGCTGAATCACTTACTTTACATAATCCTTCGAGAAAATTCTTAAAATCTTCCGTATTAAATTTGATTTTTGACATGTTTCAACTTTGGGATGATATTCCCGCTTTCTTTTTTTTCTAAAAGAGTTATAAGTTTTGATAATTTATTAGATATTTCCTTTAATAAATTATTAGTATCATCTTGTTTAGTTTGACTAAACGAAAATTCTAATTGATCACCTTCAACTGGTGTTGGAAAATTTTCAACAGGTTGAGGGTAAGGTGTGAATGATGCGGTTCCAATTTCCACATCTGGAATATCTACCGCTACGGCTGGAGGAACATACATAGGTTGTGGGGGACGTACAACAGAGGCTTGAGCAAGTCGTTGTGCTTGCTCAAGCCCTTGTTTGATATTCATACTCCCATAATTATCATGAGTATTAGGAATTGGATTATTCGATGTGAATGATTCAATTACCCTAGATTCTTGATAGATTGGTCCAGCGAATGCCGCTAATGCGGCAAAATCATCTGGAGACATTGGTGGCACGTATCCGTTATCTTGCATATTAGTCTATATCTAATGAAGCTAGGAGATCGTCAACGTCTGGATCATTAGTCTTGTCAGACTTATGAAACATTGGAATGTCATCATTTACATCTTCATCAACTACAACCGGGGTCTTAGGTTTAGAAACTTCCTTTTTCTGGAGAGGTTTCTTTTCAACTTTATTAACTACTTCCGATTCACCACAATAAAAGTGATCATCTAGAAGTGCTTGAAGTTCATCAACCGTCTTCACGGAATAAATCTGTTTAAGATCATGAACGTTTTCATAAATCGCCTCGATTTCTTCATCGGAAAGATCTAACTTACTCTTCGAAGAGAAACGAGATGATATATATGTAGTATAAATCCCCTGTTCCTCCGCTTTGATTTTGAAGTCACAACCGTCCTTTGACAAGTCAAAGATAGCGGCACCAAATTCATCGGCATCCTCACCAATCATTGCAGTATCCACAATCTTTTTAAGCTGTGGTCCCATATTAAGAATTTGGACCTTGCCATTAAGTTCTGGATTGGATGGATTATCCACCCAATATGCATTTACTAACCAAGCTTCTTTTTCTTTAATAGGATTTTCGAACTTGTCATCTTTAGAAGGTTCGGTAGCTTTCCACTCCTTATAGAGTTTCCAACGAGCCTCATTAATTGGATCACGCTCTTCAAAGGTTTTCAATGAAATTGCGGATACAAATGAACCATCCTTTTTAGATGACCATTGATTTAACCAATGGTGGAAGAACGTATCATCTACATTTTCTACATTTGGAATCAACCTAATTGTGTAGGTGTGTCCTGCTGGGAATCTCATTAAGTTTGAGAATGATCCACCACTTGTCTTTTCTGTTTTCTTTAGGGCATCCTTGATTTTATCAAACATGCTTGCATTGTATTTTTTAGCCATATTTTTAATTATTGTTTATTTTATTTTCTAGTTTTGTTTTTGCTTGTTTCGCAAACTCTTTCATTTTTGACGATGAGAAGAATTTGTTTTTTGTTTGTTGAAACACCAAATAAAAATCAGGAAAGATGAAATCTAATATCCTTGATTCTATCTGGGGTTTTTTGAAAGTCAATGCGTGAAGTGTGTAATAATTTATCTTGTGAGATTTTAAATGT
>Ga0181346_1001452_pt1 | contig 10414 bp, 20 predicted proteins | sample Su13VDMM15DN_FD_130100 | JGI IMG/M metagenome (GOLD analysis project Ga0181346, IMG submission 130100) | Freshwater viral communities from Lake Michigan, USA - Su13.VD.MM15.D.N | ecosystem: Environmental > Aquatic > Freshwater > Lake | place: USA: Michigan | collected 2013-07-15 | reverse complement strand
GTAACGATTGTGCCCTTGTCTCGTTCCAAGAGAACGGAATGAGATCCACACGCGTCGTTCAAGCCCGAGCCGCTCGGAAAATCGAATGATCTCTGCCCGCTTGAGAACGGCATCTTCGCCAAAGTTCTTATGAAGTTGTTCGATGAACGTGGCGAGCTCTTGTTTCACTTTGTATTGGGTAGTCATGTCGATATCATCCTTAATTGGTTTCATGTTGTGAGAGTATTATACCGCTTTATCAGCCTAAAGGCAAGCACTATTTTATGAAGTAGTTTCAATCATTTAGCTAACCTTCAGAATGAGACCGTCTTTCATGACGATCTGACCGAACCATTCCTTGCCTCGACCAGTGATATAAGGGCGATGGGCAACTGTCAGCACCCCGTTGTCCTTGTATTCCGTGCCGAAAACCGAGGTTTCGATGTAGTTCAATCGTTTGCCGATGGACTCTTTGCAGATTTTCTTGGTAGGATAGTTGGCAATCATGGTCATTTTGATGCTTTCAAGTGGTTTCATATTAAAAACGATAGAAGATTATCAGAGATTATGATGCCAGAAGGACATACACCCACCTCTTTGTATGCGTCCGTTAACATCTTGTCGAAGATGTTTAACATTATTATAGCTCATAAGGATATGATTGTCAACAAGCGATACAGTGCTGTCAGGAGAAAGAGCCCAAACCCCAAGATTTCGTTGAGGAGTCATATCTTCTTTTTGTTCCTTACGAACGACTTTGAAAATTTCAATAGCTTCTGATCTCAGCATGGCAATTTACTCGATTTCATCATATTCCCAATCATCTGTCGATTCGTCCCAATACCAAACTCTACGAATACCGGCAACAACCATAGCCTGATGACATGCAGGGCAAGGTCGACTCGTCTTCAGTTTATCTTGAGACCATCGCGCAACTGCCATATCATAACCATCCACATCACGTCGAGCCGAAATCAACGCATGAACTTCTGCATGAAGATAACTGTTATTCCGTTTGTATTCTGCAGCAAATCGCATAAATCTCGCCTGTTGTGGATGGGTCTTTGCCTGACACCAACCAGTAGATACAACCTCACGCCCATCAAATACGATAGCGCCAAAATGATAGTTCTGAACTTTGGCGGACTTAGCGATCGATGTCACATAATCGGCGTGTTTCATTACCATCAGGTCCAGTTGTTTTTTCGGTTTCGGACTGAAAGCTACACCATAAGCTGGTATCACCATCAGGGTTCAATCGACGTAAAATCATTGACTGTGAATTACACTTTGCGCGCAGACGCTCGATCTCTTCTGCCGCATCATTAAGCAATCGATGCATCAAGATCCGAGCTTCGCGTTCCCATTGACCATCTTCTGGCATTTCATCGATTCGCAACTGTTCGACAATGTCAAGCATCTAGTTTACCCTCGTCGCATCTTAGAAATGGACTCTGCATCTTCCTTGGAAAACACCGGGACCATGTTGCTCTTGTGCATAGTAGCAATACCGAGCAGCTTGCGCTCGCCGGAGTAGACATTCACCACAGCTTTCGGCGCAATACCACCACACATGCTATTTGACAGTGGCGCATCTGACTCTACTGCATACGAGGGGATCTTATTACGATGACGAACCCGAGAACCCAAACGACCTGTATACCCAGTCTTGATCAAAATTGCATCGATGTCCCGTTGCATCTGAATAACTTTCGCAGACTTGCGTTGCGGTTTGCGCTTGGATGTTCGAGTGGTCGAAAAGTAGGCTGGCATCAAACTCATAATCTATTACTCATTAAGCAATTGGCGACGAGACTCGTTCACTTCTTGATGAGAGCCAAATTCTGTTCCGCAATCCAAACAGGTCAGAACAGGCTTGCCGGGCGGACCTTGCAGGTGTCCATGCGTACAGATGCCAAGCTTTCGGAGTCTCGCGATCTCGTTGCCGAGAGTTTCCATGCGAGACTGCTCCATGTCGATATCATTCATCCTACGAGCTCCAATATGTTTCGCTAGACGGGCTACAGTAGTAGGGCGTGTCATAGCGTTCCATGAACTTGCCACCACTCATCATGTTTGTTCTAGTCACATACGTTTCATGGATCTCAAACCTGTAGCCGTCGGCTTCCCTGTAAGTAGGATAAAGCGATTTGATCTCACGTTGCATAGCATCACGATCGCAAAAATTGTGATCATATTTGCCAACAAGGCGCTCGCCTGTTTTCTTGCGAGCATCTTTCTTGTAAATTTCTAGGGTGAACATCTTCATCTTGATTCCGTTTCACTACGTTTCATATCGTGAGAGTATTATACCGCTTTATCAACCTAGAGGCAAGCACTAAATTCGCTAATGCTTACAACGGGTTGGCTTAAGACTTGGCGAGAGAGATGCCTCCCCAGGCGACCAGCGAAATGCCAACAGCCAAAAGACAGAGCCATACGGTATATTCATCATCGCTCATGGGAAAAAACTCGGATATTTCAATGGATCCGACGCTAACAATCAGCACAAGCACCCCAGCGACAAGACGAATCATAATTAAGCCTCTGACGCAGAGGAATTTTCAAGAAGATACGAAGCCAGGGCGGACGCAGAAACCGAAGGCTTCACTCGCGTCTGGCATAGATCATTCTCGAAAAAGGTCAAAACGAACCCATAGGTCGAGACGTACCCAGATTTCGGGCTGAGAGCCTCGTACGCGATATTCTTCATACGCTCCACGAACTCATCGAGAGTGTATCCCTTCGTATGAGGATTGATCTGCAAAACCACCTTAGCAGTTTCCGCCATTTCATTGTCGTCAAAGTATAACAACTTATCTACCTTTGTCTCTGTTTTCATATCGTGAGAGTATTATACCGCTTTATCAACCTAGAGGCAAGCACTAAATTAACAAGCTATTACAACGGGTTGGCTAAAACCAAGGCTCGCCTATAGACCTGATTTCCGAAGCTCGGATTGTTTCCACCAAACCAGTCGCTCTTTACCAGCTCAAATCCGTGAGCCAATATCCAGCTGTTCTGTTCGTCGAAAGTTGGTGCGCCGATGAAGAAGTTGTCAGCCCAACTTTCGACCATGAGATAGTTTATGCTCTTAAGAGTGATTTCCGCACCCTTGAGAACCTCCAAGTCATAACCTTCGGTGTCGATCACCAGCGTATTGTATGGCGGCGAATGCGCGCCGAGTCTCTCGAGATATTGTAGATGAGTTTCCATATATGTGTCGAGGCGAACCATCTTGACTTGAATGTCTGATTCAGTCGCAATTCCAAATCTTGCAAAATGACCAGAGTTTCTGCCATCTAGAATAGAGCTTGAGTTTCCAGCATTAGAAGAAACATGTAGTGTAATTTCATCTAGGTTTTGCGAACCACAGGCAAGAACTTCGACAGTGACGGGGCGATCCGTGCGCCGCACCTTATCACCAATTTTGTTCTTAATCTTCTGCGCCACATTTGGAATCGGCTCGAAATACAATTTCGGACCAGGGAGCCTATCGTAGAAATTAAATTCTCCGGCATCATTGGCACCAACGTGAATAATGCCATTTATGTTATAACTATCAGGCGCTGCCGTGTAGTACGATTCAAGTGTCGTAGATGCCATTATTATCAAATCCTTATTATTCAGAGATATTCGTCGGACTATTTAGAGGTTGCCAGCCGATCTCACTTAAGTCCTTTCTGATTTCATCCGTGACGACACCTTCTCTAACGAATCCCGGTGAGGTTTCTCGGGAATCTATCCCGGTGGTGCAATACCAATCCAAATAGTCGCCTTGCATGCGAATATTCGCAACAATGGCGCCACTAGATATCCAAGAACAACCCCACGGCTGCGGCTCAGACGTCCATAAACTAGTCTTCTCCCACATAATGTTGCACAATGCAGCATATAAGTTTTGAGAATATAGTGCACTGACACGAACCTTTTTACCTATAACTTGACACGCATACAAGTCCAATTCAAGGCTATGTTTTTTCCACCCTTCTGCGATTTCTTCTGACATCACATCCTTTCTCCACGTTTCCCAAATTGCATCTAGATTTATTGTCATGTCTTTTCTTTATTAAGTGGTGACTTTCGGTTGTTTCTACCCAATAAAGCAACAACTGAATCTCTTTTGAGTCTGCTTCCACTTCCCACGGCTGTTCCAGTTCATTCATATTAGAAAAGTTTACACGAACGCCATTGAAGCGAGAAAATCCAAACTTCACATAATCGAAAAGCTGATTCTTTGCATATTGTCTTAAATGGATAATTTCGTGAGATAGGGTGCGCATTCTTATGTATGGAGTCTGATCAACATCTATCCGGATTTCGAACTCGCGAGGATTTCGGTTATTGTCTGTCCAGGTGCAGTCTCCAAGAATACCTTCATCTTTCGCGAGATTTGAGACTAGATTGATCTTTACGAATATCGCATCGGCTAATCGTGCTCCCAATTCTTGTTCGATCATCCAATCGGATGCGTGTTTAACGATTCGGCGTATTTCTGGCGTGCCGCCAGATACAGAAATTGAAGTGATAGTTTTTATCTATATCTCCTACATTTTATTATAGAATGGCATTTTCTCTCTTTCTTCTTCAACCATATCGAATGTTTGTTTGCGACGGGTGGCGATTTGTCTACGTTTCTTGTTTTCTTCGATTCTTCGAGAATTTTCCGCGGAATCATCATAGTCATTCCATTCGCGGCAACCCTTGCTCTTCCAAGTCTTAGACATATTTTTATACCTTAAGCCCCGAGAAATCTTTTCGACCCATTTTCTTAGTAGTCCATTTCATACTATCATCTTCCTTTGCTCTTTGTCCAAATCCTGTACTATCCATTAGCGGTTTATCTTCGTTCATGACACCCTTCTGTGCAGATTCGTCTAAATCATACAAACGCATCTTTGGTTTATCGATGCCAACAACGAAACGTCGATTGATGGCAGGATCCGCATACCTATTTTTCAGCTGCTTAATCATAATCTGATCTAGATCTTGAAGTTCCTCGGTAGAAATAAGTGCAATCATAAAATCCGCAGTAGCTGGAAGACCAAATGATTCTGATGTATCCTCAAGACCCGGATCTGAATTAGAATTATGTGTCAGGATATCGTTCGCATAAAAGTAATGATTTCCAGAAACCTCTATGTCGATAGATTCCAATTCTCCGATTTTCGTAATGCTAACAATCTTATCTGGCTTCATGATATTTTCTTTCTGAGAAAGACCCAACAGAGTTATTTAGTCTTATGTTGTGATTGCCGAGTCGGCATAAGCGTAAACTATTTTCGAATCAACAACATATCCCCAACAACCATCCCAAAGTTTAAGGAAGAGTCTCCCTTTGTGGTTGGAAACACATGTTCCTGACTACAAATGATTTCTTTTCCCGATTCAGTTTTAATCTTAAACATTGTTCTTTTAGATATCGGAAAAACTTTGGTTACAACATTATATCCAGTATCGGAAAGAATATTATCCCCCACCTTCACCTTAGAAATTTCAATAGGATTTCCATCAACAATCACTGCAGAGTCCAACGCCAAACAAAATCCAGATCTAGTTGTTTGCGTAGCCGAAACGATCGGAACATTTTTCTCGACAGCAAGACCACGAATCTCTTCAGCAATGGCTTTGATGTAAGAATAGCTATTCACGTTCGAACCTTGCTTAATCCGAGAAGACATACAGATATTAAGGTAATCGATATAGATGATGTCTGGCTTGAACGAACGCTTCAGATTTAGCTCATTAATCAAATGACGAAAGTGCCCAACATGCGCGGAAGCTGTGGGATATTCCTTGATAATAAGTTTGCCAGAAGTTCTCGCACGCATCCGATCCACTTTAGCGTCGTACGCATCCTTCGCTAATAGAATCAACTGATCAATTGGTGTGTTTAGAAGATTTGCGTCAATTCTTTCGGCGATCTTTTCTTCCGCCATCTCTAAGGTGATATACAGAACATTCTTACCGAGAACCATATTCGCAGCTGCCATATGGCACATGGCAAGAGATTTTCCAGCTCCCGTTCCCGCCATAATGATGTTCAGTGATTTTCTCGAAAGACCACCTCGCGTTATCTTGTTAAAGAATTCAATATCAAACGGAATCTTCTCCTCAACGCGATGATAAAAATCATATCGAATATCAGAATCTTCAAGAAAATCATGACCAATATGAGAGTCGAAAGAAATAGCCAATGCGTCTGTCAAGACACTTGGGATAGCGTTCTTATCCAGACCCTTGTCCTTACCATCAAGAATCTTAATGCTTTCCATGATCGCATTATAGATCGCACGGTCTTGACAGAAAGTTTCAGTATTCTGTATAAGCCAATCCTTATCTACAGGATCTGGCTTAGTCAGACCATCGATCATCTTCACTGCATTTGCAAACTCTATCTCACCAAGCCCGATTCTCTTTGAGAGCTCTATCTGAAGAGCTTCGCGAGTTGGTAGGGAGTTGTACGAAATCATGAAGTTATTGATTTCAGAAAATACCAGCTTATCGCCAGCTTCCTGAAAATACTCATCCTTAAGAAAAGGAAGAACCTTTCTAGCAAAATCGTCATCATATAGAACGTGAGAAAGTATTGTATTTTCGATAGACACGATATGTGTTCCTTCAGGCACTAATTAAAGTATATTATACCCTATTTCTGATCAGATGTCAAGGGGAAATAAAGAATTGTTTAGTTATTCCGAAGAATAACTTCTCGTCGGTGGCTTCCACTCTTTATCGGGAGCCGGATCGATCCAAGATGCGTCGTGTCAGAGACCGGGACACCGCAGGGCAGCAGCATCCCGGTCGCCATCAGCAGCGCCTCAGAGTCACACGCTGCTCATTCGTCAGCACGATGGACCGGTCTTCACGCGAGATTGCATTCATCAGTTCACATCTTGATTGAGTAGGAGCGAGACGAAGATAATTGTTCCAGGCTCTCATCGCTTCTCCAAAAGAAACAGGTACTCCGTTACATATGTGCTTCGATTCTTCAAATTACGACTAGCGCGATACGTGTTGTAGTTCGTCTCTAGTGTGGTCAACTTGCCAACCGCCTCAAGCTCATGAACGAACTCGTCTTTCTTGATAAACCCTTCGCCGTTGTACGAAATTAGGAAAAACTTGGCGTTGAGATTGCGGATGATGGAAAGCAATGCGTTCTTCGCCTCAGATTTCTTGTTGAACGGACTACGGTTCCAGTCAACTGGAATGCCACTTATGCTGCTGTATGAAACCGGGCGCTGATAATCATTAATCAAATTAAGCATGAAATAGTTCGATCCGTATGGATGCTGGTTATAAGGCGGATCGATATAGGCGAGGTCGAACTCTTGCCTATTTTCTTTGGCGAGCCCAACCGAATCCTGGCATAGAATCTGATAGTCGCATTCGTAGCGGGAAAGTGTGGGCAAATGCACACAAATCTCGCCGAGAATGCGCTTGAGGGCGTTGGCAGCTTCACCCCCGAACGCTCCAATGCCTTGTTGATTCTTGTAAAACCCTTTGAACACTCCGCCCGTGTTATTGTGAATGGAAGCTCCTACGAGCAATGGACCGAGGAAAAACTTCTGAATCGGAAGCGGCAGCGAGGCAATATGTTGGCGAGTGGTATCGATGTATTCGGCGTTGCGTCGCGTATAGAAGACCCTCTCGCCCGGCTGAATGTCGGCATCGTCTTTGGGGGCGTATAGTTCAGAAATGAACCCCGTCCGCCAGTCCTTAACGATCTTGTCTTGGAGATCTTTGAGGTGCTTGGTTAGAGTAGAAATGTTCACTTCGCTCTGGTTCGCCAGATAGCAAGAGTTCACGACTTCAGTATACTTTTCAAAATCGTTCGAAATTAACAGGCGTGAGTGCTGTTTCATGAATCGGGACACGACGCCACTTCCAGAGAAGAGATCTATAAAGTCCATTTTGTTTCGTCCGAGTCGAGACTTCACTTCGGCTACGCCTTGCCCAATGAAGGGTAACAAACCGCGCTTGTTCCCGATGTAAGTAATCAGCTCTCTTTTCAGATAGTCGGCGTTCTCTTTATCGATATTGTCAAGCGCAAGCTGCATTCGCTTGCCTTATCGTCAAATCATCGATGTTCATAGGTAACTCCCGTTACTAGTACTAGGTTAAGTTGGACGCTCTAGGTCTTCGCGAACTAGTCTGGCGTACCCCTCTATGTCCATCCAGTGATCCGCGAATTTGTCGCTGCGGATTTCTACGATGGGCTGGCCAAACCATACTTCGCAATCCTTGGCAAACCGGTCGTTGTCGGGATGCTCGCTGGCAATAACATTCCTCGCAATGACAACCCTGTCGTCGTACTTTGCCAATGGTCGCAACTGCGCTAGGTACGCCACAAGAAAACAGTGAAACGATGCGGGTCATTCGGATATCCTCATTCTACAGAGTAGCTTCTCGTCGGTGGCTTCCACTCTTTATCGGGAGCTGGATCAATCCAAGATGAGTCATGCCAAACCAGTCGATTGTTTGGGTAGGCAATCCAAGGTCCATCATCCAACGCAATCACATGATGGTTTTTGTGCTGGTCTGGAACTTCGCTCCAGCCGGTTTTCATCCAGTCGATCGTGAGCAGGTATTTTCCCTTTCGAATAACCTTGTCGCGCCCGAGTGCTGTGACTGTCATATTTTTCAGAAACGCAAAGCTATGCACTGCGAAGTCATAGCTGTAATTATCCCACCAAACCGATTGTTCTACAGACAGTGGCTCACAAGGCTTGCTGCAAATCTTATGAATCGGAACTCTAGCCCACTGAGCGCCAGATTCCAACATGACCTGAAACATCGGCACTCTTGCCGGTTCGGCTCGGAAACCAAAAATTACTGCAGGAACAAACTCGCCGACGTGAGCAGTTTCGTTGTAAAGAAATTCTCGACGAATGAACGCCTCTAAGTAAGGTGTGTCGGCAACAAGATTCATTATTCCGCCTCATTTAGTTTGAAAAGTGGCTCCGTGGGAGGGATTCAAATCCCGACCCGGTCGAAATTCCTTCGTTTTAGGATGTAGACTTTACGTTATCCATATTCTCTATCAGGTGAAACAGTATAGAACACATAACACCTTCGAGCTCTTTGATATCCAGATTATTTCTCAAGCTATCATCGATAAGTTCATATTCAAACATCAATGGAATATCATTTTCGCCAGTATCCTCGCCGACGCTCACCTTTGTATAGTGATATTCAATGCCGACGTATTCTCCCCCGACGATTCTTATGCACGCAAAGTCTTTAGCAGTATCGTGATTGAATATCTCATACTTCGGCGGAGTCGGAAGATTCATCACTGACTTCAACTTCTTCTGCGCTTCCATACTTGAACTCCTTTGCGGCAGCTTCGTCTAGTTTTGTCAAAATGTCTTTGGTATAATACTTCTCTGGGTCTTCATCGATGTTCTTGCCGAACACCTTAGATCCATCTGGCATCTCAAATCGAGTGCCTGTCTTCTTGATAACGCCATACTTCTCAGCAAGATCCAAGAGACCATAGTAACGATCCAGCCCACGAGCATAAGACAACTTCACGTCTACCATCTTATGTTCTTTGGTGAAGCGGCTCTTATCCATCTTGCAGTGAATGATATTGCCGACAACCTCTGTCCCAACACGATCCTTCTTCTTCGAGAGGAATACGATCTGCGAGGCTGCATAACGCAAGCCAGCACCACCACCCATTACCTTTGTCGGCATGTAGGCACCGATTTGGTCAGACACGTGATTGGTGATAATCAACGCCACATTTGCCTTGGCGAGCTTTAGTGACAATGCGCGGAAGGTGCCACGAATAAGCTGCGCGCGAGTCATGTCCCGCGTTTCTTTGCCTTCGTTGATGTCGCCAGTTTCTTTAGAAGTAGATAGCTGACCAAGAGAATCCAAAACCAACAGCATAGGTGGGCGATCCTTTCCACCTTCCTGATATCGGTCTATAGTGCGAGAAACATGAGTGCGGAAGCCTTCGACAGTAGACTGCTCCGAGATGATAACACGTTGCGTGTCAAGACCACGCTCCTTCATCATATCTCGTGTGACGGCTGCTTCTGTGTCGTAATAGATAACTCCACCCTCTTAAATATCATCGAGAAACTGTTTCATCAGCCCGAGAACAAAGAATGTCTTACCTGTAGCAGACTCGCCCGCGAAGGCGATGATCTTATTATTTGGAACACCACCAAAGATAGAACCAGAAAGAGCCGCATTCAAAATGTACGATCCGGTGTCCAAGGTTCCTGTGAACTCTGAAGAGTGAAGTCCATCGTCTGCAATATTTGTATCAACGTCTCCAATATCCTTCACCATTTGACGAAAAAAGCTTGACATTCACATAGCTCCTTTGAGGTTTGGTAGGTATTCTTTCACACCATCTATATCATTGAACATATAATCCAGCGGAATTTCATATTGTTTTACTATCTCGAAGTTTTCT
>Ga0181346_1001449_pt1 | contig 10427 bp, 9 predicted proteins | sample Su13VDMM15DN_FD_130100 | JGI IMG/M metagenome (GOLD analysis project Ga0181346, IMG submission 130100) | Freshwater viral communities from Lake Michigan, USA - Su13.VD.MM15.D.N | ecosystem: Environmental > Aquatic > Freshwater > Lake | place: USA: Michigan | collected 2013-07-15 | reverse complement strand
CTTTAATGTCGGGGACTCTAACGCCGAGCGCAGAATAAAAACCAAACGAACTGGGCTTTACGAAGCGGTCTACGTTGCATACCGCGTTGGAGATACCGGTGGCGTTGCGCAGGCGATAGAGAAAATAATCGAGTTTAACGCGCGCTACCCAGAGTTCGGTATAACTTCCGAGGGCTTGCGCCAGTCCATTAAAGGCCGAGACAACAACACGCAGAAAATGATTAGGGGCAGGTTGCCGGGCGAGAGAATGCGCGGCAATACCCTAGAACGTGCGGAAGACTGGGGCTTTTAGGCCAGTCGCCAGAACCGAATCCCCTGCAGTTTATTTTCTACCCGGTACCGGTGGTCGCACAGCCAGCCCTTGCGCTGAGCAATCTCGTAGAACTGAGAAACGGCTTCCACCATATCGAGGCAGGGGACGAACACAGAAGACCCGGGATCAAAGGTCTTCCAGTTCACCACCATGCGCAAACCATCGGGGGCCAAATCCATGGCCACCCCCCGGCTATCATTCTTCCTCGGCTTTCTTGTTATCACTGATGATTTCATCTTCGGTCCCTACGTCACTCAGCCACGATGCTCCTTTAAGCCGGAGCACGCTTATCGCAGGCAGGGACAGTTTAGTGCCCTTGCCCATGCGCTTTGAGACGGTCTTGGCTCCACACGGCAGGGTGCGCAGTTCTTTGACAATTCCGGCAAAGTCTAGCTGGCGCTCCGCGCACCACGATCTGAAAGGCTTCGGCATAAGGAACAGTGTGTTGGTGTCTGTCTCCAATCGACCTAGCATCGCATTTCTCGGCATCGCTTCGGGGACCACTAGGTGGTCCAGTATATCCGGTCGACCAGTGGCGTCGAGCCGACCTTCGCCAGAGTTCCGAATGCGCAGAAAATCGTTAACATTAGCATAGAAGTAGTCGCTGACAACCTGCGTTGCATCTTGGCTGTGCATACTGGTGTCTTCCCGTTTGTAATCTCGCAGGTACCCGACAACCCAGTCCAGCAGCGCCCTGACATCGAAGGCTATGAACTTTAACCGCTTGGCAATCAACAGACCTGTAATATCACACGCCGCTTGCGCGGACCAGAATCGGTTCTCTGCGGTCAGTCCTGCGCGGGTATCTATGGTCTGTTGAACACTAATGAGCAGCTTTTGAACTTCGTCCAAGTTGTTCATGATGTATTGCAGGTACGGTATTGCCGCGTGCCCAAAGTGTCGCTCAATGGATTTCGCCAGCTCGTCGGTATCTTGCTTAGGCAGCTGCTGCTTCTGCGGGGAGAACTCCAACACGCGCTGCGCTTCTGCCTTTGGTGCGTCCTTGTATGAGTTCACCTTTGAGATAAGGCTCATGTTGCCAGTGGTTACGCATATAAAGCTCCATGGGTCTCCACGCCAGCGCGAAGAGTTGGCCCCTTGGCTCAGTCGACCGCGCTGCTTGCCGCTGGGAATCTGGTAGATAAAGTCACTGGCTTCCTTGGGCTGCATGTTCGTCATTTCGTCGCAATACAGCGGCAGGTCTTTGAGTGTCTCAGCGTAATTCATTTTGTCGTTGTATGTATCGCGCTCAAACTTAACGAACTTGGCCGGGTCTGCCCACAGACTGGCAGCTGCCAGCAGCACCGTTGTCTTGCCATAGCCTGAGTCCTTGCTATGGAAGTGGAATATGGAGCCCTTGATCGCAGTCATCTTGGTAAGTACCGAGCCGAATGCTGTGCCGATAATGTACTGGTACGATTCAAACCCGGGCTTGTTGAAGAACTCCAAGTTCTTCTTCCATTCGTCCAACGACCCCTGCGGTTCAAACATTGGAAACAGGTGCGAGGTCTTAGTTGATGGAGCGTTCAGCTCTACCCGGTCTGGAAGCACGCGAGCACGGCCCAGTGTAAACGAAGAGAAGTTGTCGTCAGCCCAGCCGAATTGCCTTTTGCTTAGGTCTGCGGCTGATGTGTTTTCTAAACTTGACTCCCACTTTAATATGTATGTCATAAGAGCATCCCAATGCGCTGCGGTAACTACTGCTACGCTGTTTTTAGATAAGTACTTACGCAGCTCGTCTCTCGATGTTGCTGCGGTAAGCGGTACGGTAAATTCTTTTACGCCGTCGTATGGCAGGTGCACACGCACGACAAGGGACGCCCCGTCTTCTGGGTCGTCTGTGCGGTGAAGCACGTAAAGATCGTGCTCATACACGAGCATATCTACGGGGTCACCCTCACGGTCCGCCGATTGGACATACACGCCCCCGTTTTTACCCCTGAAGTACGGCGAGGGATATTTAGGTATGGTGTACGCCTGCAGCTCTACGGTCTTCATCTGCTCCGGTCTATCAAACACGACGTTATCTTCTTCCTGCGCCCGGATGATCTCCCTGCCAAGCTGAATCGGTGATGTTATTTTCCCTTTGTGTGGGCAGCTGCCGCACAGCCCCGGGTTAGTCCCATCAAATGTAGTGCAGTGATACGGGCCGGAGGTCTTCTTCGCTTTGTCAATGGTACCGCCCGCGTCGTAGTCTGGGTGACGCCTAGAGACAACGTGTATTGCTTTGTCACCGTCTACGCAGTTAACCGCAACGGACAGCGCCGCGCGCCACAGCGGCTCGTCCACGTCCTCTTGGTTTGCTGCTGCGTAGGCTAACTGCGCACAGCCGCGACCCTTGGCACTCTTCTCCAGTATGGTCTTGAACCGGCTGGTGGAGTTCCCCATCAGCGACGCCATCATTGGGTCTGCTGCGTTGGAGCGAGTCTTTTTAGGTGCCGTTGCGCCTTCTGGGACGTAGTGATCCAGAATGGCTTTGAACTTGTCCAACGACAGCGCCGGTTCTAGGTCTGCTAACCCCGCCACGTTCTTAGGCGGGCTGTCCTTGTGGTTGCGTGTGCCCGGGTACCGCAGCACTCTAGCGCAATCGGCCGAGACGACCGGGTCTATATTGAGTCCGTGGTTAAGACACATCTGTTTGAAGCGCACTGCCAGTGGTAGCCAACCGGCCACATTCAAGTCTTCGTCCATTGCCCAATAAACATGGAGCCCCCGTCCCGAGTTAACCATAGTGGGTTTTGGAAGCTGGTGTGTCTGGCAGAATACCCTAACCGCTTTTACCGCAGCTTGCTGCGTAGGAAAACCTTTATCGCCCTTGTCTTTACCGCAGTCTAGGTCAAGGAAGAATGATCGGAGTTTTTCGGCGTTATCTGCGGTACGTTTGCCGGGGGTAACAAAAGAAGCCAGTGCAAAATACACATCGTTACTACCTTCATCAAGAGTACCCGCGAGCTCGTCCATCTCTGGTATCGACGTCAAAAACTTTTGTGTAATCAGCTTTTGACCCGAACCCCCGTTAACGGCAAATACGCAGTAGTTCTGTCCTTGCGCCAGCACGTGTTCTAAGAATTTTATTGCGCCCATACGCTAACCTTTACCGATAGAGACGACAGGGGGCGCCGCAGCGCCCCCGCCATAAATTACATACCAGCTCTAGAGCTTAGTCGTCCCATTCATCTATCAGGTCATCCAGCCCAGCCGCAGCGATTTCTTTAACGGTTGCTTTTTTGCTGGAGCGCGCAACAGGCTGGTCGTCATCTACGACAGGTACAGTTTTCTTCTTTGGTGCGGGCACAGGTTCTTCGTCGTCTTCTTCTTCTATGACAGGTGCAGCTTTCTTCTTTGGCGCAGTGGGTGCGGCCGTTGCTTGCGACTTTCTAGCGCCATCAAACGCCCCCACTGTCAGTGCGATGGCATCCTTAGATTCCTTGGAGTCGCGCATTTCAAGAGCGGTCTGCAGCTCTTCCTGATCCAGCGGGCGCACTGCGCTGAATGACAGCTTGGGCTGTTCACTAGCCACGTCAAATTTCATGCGGGTGACCACAGAGACTGCGTGCACGTTGTTGCCCGCTAAGAACTTGCCGTACGCTTGCAGGCCCAGCTTACCGTCCTTTCCGTCACCAAATACGCTGGTGGCAGGCAGTTGCAGTTGGTATACCTCTCGCTTTTCAATGTCGCCATCGAGCATCACAGCAACGCGCTGGGAGTAGCGGCAGGCACGGGAGTCTCCTTGGCCTGACCCCTTGATGTTGTTGAGGCACGTACCGCACTTGTCGCTCTGGCGCTGGTCTTCTGGCACTGATGAGTCTGGTGTTTGGGTGTTTGATGACCAGCACGTAGGGGGAGCCGCTTGCACTTTCGGGTCGTACGCACCTTGGTAGTACTGGCGTGACACTGGTGCGGCGTTAACTAGAATGACATCCAGTACGCGGTCTTCGCTAACGTGAATCTCTTCGCCGTTGACTACTTGCCGAAACGCCTTACCCTTGATGGATATACGGCGCCCGCCAGAAGAAGCACCGCCACCGCCCGCAAGAGTCTTGGTTACGCTGTCTTCAAAACCAGCGGGCATTGCTGGTAGTTTAAACTTCTTACCTTCAAACAAAGTCATGTTGCTCATTCTAACCTCTGTGTTTTAAATTGGTTTTATAAATCTAGTTCAAGTTGCTTTCGCCCTTCGGCGTTATCGGCGCTGAGATGGTCTCGTACCTTATCGTAATCAAACCGATATGTTGTTCTGGTGTCGCCAGCAACGGCGATATACGAGCTTTTAGGTATTTTCCCACTGTCCATCCAGTTTCTAACCGTAATGGTAGATACCTGCAAGCGGTCAGCCAGCTCACCTATTTTGATAAGGTTGTCGCTACTCATTACTTTCTCCGAATACTGATCTGGTACTTCGTTTCCGTGTTCATGCCCGGGGGCAGAACGTCGGGGTTATCTTCTAAAAACTGCTTCATATTCCCCTGATGCAGTCGCTTTTCAAGCAGGTCGGGCACCTTGTGCTCCAGTACAAACTCGTGCATCGACGCCCAATCGTTTGTCCAATAGTTGGTCGTCGTGGTGCGGTAGAACAGCCCTGACTTCGTGCGGGCTCCCTCCACCCCATGCTCGCAGCAGTAATCAAGTAGCGCGCCCTTTATCAACGCCATCTTATCTGTGATATCTTTCGCCTTCTCTTTGTACTCGGCAGCGATCTCGTCGTTCTTTTCTTTCATCTTGACGTAGACCCGTACTAGCTTTGCAAGCTGGGAGTCCTCCGCATCTACTGTTTTTTCGGTAGCCATATCGTCCTCGGGGGTGGGTGTAGCCGGGTATTTAAAGAACTTTACTATCCTTATTTATACTACGCAAGTACTTTTTTATACAGATTTATCATTTCCGAATGCACGTTAACTTTTGCTTCCAGCATGGAAAAAACGTGGGCCTCCGCTTCCGACCCCTGCAGCTGCACCACGGTGCACTTATTTTTCTGCCCTGCTCGGTGCACGCGGGCGTTTGCCTGCTCGTATATTTCCACCGATGACGTCGGGCCCCACCACACAACTGTATCCGCTGCAGTAAGTGTCACTCCATGCGCCGCAGCTTGCGGTTGTATCACCAGCACGCGAGGGCTGTCCGTGGTTTGAAACCTCTGGAAGATGTCCGTGCGGTTAGACGCGCTAACACTGCCGTTGATAGTCTCTGCGGTAATTCCGTCGCTGTTCAGCCGGGTAGTGAGCACTTCGATGACGCTGCGGAAAGGGGCAAAGATCAGCACCTTGTTTTCCGTCTCGTTAATAACTTCCATGAGCACGTTGTAGCGGCTGCTGATATCAAACTCTATGGTCTCCCCATTCTCACTGTACACAGCCCCTGCCGAAATCTGCAGTAACTTGCCCAGCTTCACCGCCGCATTTACTGCGGTTACCTGCTCACCGGCGGCCTCAATCACCATCTTTTTTTTCATGATGTTGTAGTACTTGGTCTGCTGCGCGGTCAGCTCGACCCTGCGCTTGACGGTAACCATGTCCGGCAGGTCCATACACTCGGCTTTTGTAAACCGTATCGCCGGTTGCAGTGCTTCATGCACGATATTTTTAGAGTTGGGCCGTGGTATATACTTGAACTGGGTTAGCTTGTACATGACCAGATCACGGAACCCTGTGAAATACTTTGGCACGCCGTTGGGGTTTACCAACTTCGCTAGGCCGTACGCGTCTTCCGGGGACTGCGCCGCAGGAGTACCTGTCATCATCCACAACCACGTGTCTGGCCCAACCAACTGCTTGAGAGCCTTCCATCTTTTTGTCTGCACGTTCTTCAAGTACGTAGCTTCATCGCAGATTATCAAGCCAAACCGGCCATACTTGAGGTCTTCCAGAGAGTTAACCACGGTGTCGTAGTTGGTCACCACGAACTCTGCGTCGCTCTCTATCACAGCCTTACGCTTGGCGGCGTTGCCGTGGGCAATGTCCACTTTGCGGTGCATGATGGTTTTAAAGAAGTCCGACCGCCATGCTACGTCCATGATAGATAAAGGGCACACCACCAGTACGCGTTGAATAGCCCCGGCCGTTATCAGGTAGTCCGCTGCCCATGCCGCCGCCGCAGTCTTGCCTGACCCTTGCTGGCTAAAGCAAAACGCCCGTCGGTGCAGTGTCAGAAACTCTGCCGTGGTGCGCTGGTGTGCAAACGGGGTGTACAGCCCCGGCCAGCCGTATGACTTATTTATGGGCGAGGGGACTTGCTTAATGCCGATGTTTTTAAGCACCCGCATTTCTTCCAGTCCCCAGTTTACTGCGACCCTCCCGTCTGGCATCTGCTTGCTTTTAGATATTGTGTTTAATATCTGCCGCGGATTGCGTACCCGCAGCAGCACAGCCTTGTTGTTGTAAATCTGCATGTTGCCCTTACTTCTTCGGTTTGTGCCCGTTGCGGCTGCGGTTGGCGCGTGCGGACTCTATTTTGTATCCTTCGGAGTTACTACCGCCTTTACTGAGCATCTTGTTGTGAGACACATCTTTACCCTCGCGCCTGTCGGCCTTGCCGTTGTTGTTCTTGTCCGCGCCCGTCTTGTCGACTGCGCGTCGTGCACGCTGGCGCTCCATGCGGTCCCCGTGTTCCCCTCTGGCTTTGGCTGTCTTGGCTTCTTGCTTGTAATCACGCACATAGCTTTTTGAACTTGGCATCACATATTTCTCCCGTTATGAGGGCAGCTCAGTACTACGCAGTACTTTTTACACAGCCCTGATGTTTTGGGGTTCCACACCCCGGATTCGATTGCCGTTAAGATTCGTCCGTACCGCTTTAACCATTTCGCCCACAGCCCCGGTGCATCACTGCGCTGGTACCCCCTGCGGATGAACGCTTTTGCTACCACAAAGAACAGGGCCGCATCGACGAATTCGACCTGCGGGAAGTGCTTGAACGTCGCCAACGCCATCAGCTCCAACTGGTCGGTGTCCGCGTACTTGGCACTCTTGCCTGCTTTGTAGTCCAGCACCTTTGCCTTTGTTCCATTGATGATACTGAGGTCTGCTATACCGCGCCACCACACCTTGGGGTCATCCATGTCGCACGCCTCAAGGTCTTCCGTCAGGCCCATCTTGTACTCGCACAGTTTCTCACCCGGCAGCGCTTTGAGCTTGTCCAACGCCTTCTTGGCAAACCAGAACTGCTTTGGTAGCTCCGCTTGGTCGGATACATAAAACTCTGCGGCCTCGTGAAACTGCTCACCGTACAGCGCCGCTTCGTTCTGCTCGTCCGTAACATCCTTCTTGATCTTGAGGTGGTAATACTTCCTCGGGCACTGTTCAAACAACTTAATGGCACTGAACGACCATGTTGGGTTTTTCACTTAGCGTCTCCGTAGTTATCCGCGATGTCGCCTTCCGACCACGTTATCAGCTGCGGCCACCACTTGGGCGGCGTTCGCATTATTGTTTGCAGCGTTTCAAGCACAGCTGGTGCATCGCTCTCAGGCACTATGTAAACCAGTTCGTCGTGCACTGCCAGACTCGGGCGCATCTTAGTCTGCTTGTACATTTTATATGCGTTACCGGCAATGACGTCGCGCGCCAACGCCTGAACACAATTCTCCGTGACCTTACCCGCGTATATTCTCGCTTGGTGGCGGCCAGTACCGTATACCCACTCGTTCCGGCCGTTTTCACTAATTTCTTCTCGCAGCGCGGGGTAACGTATTACGCGCCCAGACGGCAGGTGTATGCCCTGCGCCGATGTCTCCATCAACGACCACGGGTCAATAACCATGCGGTCTTCCTGACTTATTAATTGTAGCATCTCATGGCACCTGCGCCACCCGAGCACAATGTTACTGTACGCGTCGCGCCACTGCATGGTAATCGCTTGAGCTTCTTCTAACGACAAGTCTACGCCGCCCATGGTCTTGGCAACTTTCTGAAATGCGCCACCTCCGGCGCCAAACCCCAGTCCCAAGTGCGCGACTTTGCCTATCTGCCGCTGCGGCTTTGTTACTTCCGCTAGCTTCACCCCATAAAGCCTGTGCGCAAAGTCTTTATACAGGTCAGCCTTGTCTGGTGACGCTCGGTACAGCGCCATGCTGCTAGGAACCTGCCACAAAAAGTGGTTAACTCTCACCTCAATGCCGGACAAATCGGCTACCACCACTTTGTGCCCTTTCGGGGCGCGCATTGACCGACGCAAAGCGTCCGATAGCTTGGGCTTACCCGGGTTTATACTTGGTAGATTCTGCGGGTTGTATAGGAACCCAGACCATCTTCCCGTAGTGTCGGCACCGCAGTAGTGCAGTGGGATCGGCAGCTTGCCTTTAAGCGCTTTACCTACAGCAGTAAATGTCTCAAGGCGTGTCTCCAGTATTGTCGATTTAACGTCCAGTCGCGTTAAGGCCGCCATAGCCACGGTTTCGTTCTCATGTTCTTGCAGCGCAATGAAAGCTTCGTCGGTTTTAGCCAGCGCCGGTACCTGTTTTTCTGGGTTGGACGGGCTTGGTTTCATTGGAGTGGGTACTCCGAATGATGTTAGTAGTGCTGAGAACTTTGGTGCTGACGCCAACTGCGCACGTACATATTGCTCCGCGGTGCCTACCGGTAGAAAATCAACCCCCGTAGGGCCCCGTAAATACCTAGCCAGTTGTTGCAACGCCTGAAGCTTTCGCAGTTTTTCATCTGCTAGGGCTCGCTCCAACATGGAGCGGTGCAGTACAAACTTCGGCTCTACCAACATACGTATCGTGCTGTCGACCTGCCATAGCTCGTCGGCGGTGTAGTGCTTCCTGAGCGCTTGGAACAGGCCGTGGCATTGGTCAGTATCGTCGCGGTTGTACTCCGCCATCGCCAGCAGTTCTGTGTTCGTGAAGTCGCACAGGTGCTTGCCTTTGGTGTTGAGCAGGGCGGTGTTGTCTTTGACACCCAGCTTGTAGTGCTCAACCAGTTTGGCTAGCGAGTTCCCGCAGGTCTTACTGTGCAGGGGTCTGGCCATCGCCAGCGTGCACCCCCACACTTTTGGGTTAATCCCAAAACGCCACGCAAACAGCATCGCGTCAAACGCTGACATGTTATGCGCGACTAGCATCACGTCCGACCAATCTTGTGCTTGTAAGCGCTTGCGTATAGCCGCTTCGCCAAACCACACCTGTGTCGGCCCGTCGTCTACCTTTAGGGACAGCGAAATGATTTCTGTCTCCGGGTGTAACACGTAATCTATGGGGGACATCTTGGTAAGCGAGTGCGTCTGCGACCAGTACGTTTCAAAGTCTCCTACTATTAGTTTCACTCTTCATCGTCCTTATTAGTTATTAAGCCCCCCGGCCCCGTGACTGCACACCCACCGGCGACTGTTGGTGGTGAGCCGGTGGGTTTCGTGCTCGTTGTCACGCGGCTATGCGGTGAACGATTCCCAGTTTATCCACGCTGTACTCGTTAGCTACTGGCAATCCTTCGAGGGTACGCCATGCAACGTACAGGTCTGCTAGAAATCTTTTTACTGCGTAGCGTACTGCCATGTTATGGCGATGCCCTTTGCTTTTCTCTGCGTGTGCAGGGCTGCTCTCCAAGCGGTGCTTGTAGTCATCATAAATCTTACGGTACGGGCACTTAACCGCGCTCTGTTTAATGAACGATGAGCCCAGCACGCCGACCAGTTTAGTCTTTAGGAACGGGTTAAACGAGATGCCCATCTTCGTCTGCTCCTTTTTTTCCTTATCTAAGTAGGTGGACTCTACCAAGTGCTCCTTGCGCCGTGATCTTCCCTGTCCGTCACCGGCTACGTCGAGCCCCGCGTACTTCCACAAGCTGGACGGGTACTGCGCTGCGTGGATGTCGATCTCCGACACAATGACCCCTGCCATTGCTGGCCCTACGCCGTACACGTTTACCAGAAACTCGTTGTAGATCGGGAAGTCTTTGAGCACGTTCTTCAATCGGCTGAACTGCGTCGCCTCCTGTTTCTCAAGGCTCAGGTACTGATCTATCAAAACAAGTTCGGTGTAAGTGCTTATCAGCTCGTCGCCTTTGAACGTGGACTGGCGTGGCAGGGTGGCTACGCCATCTGCCAACTTTTTGTAGGACTCACGCAACTCGTCTAGCAAAGTTTTCTCCGCTGCGTCTAGCGTCTCTTCTGTTGCACTGGG
>Ga0181346_1001446_pt1 | contig 10444 bp, 10 predicted proteins | sample Su13VDMM15DN_FD_130100 | JGI IMG/M metagenome (GOLD analysis project Ga0181346, IMG submission 130100) | Freshwater viral communities from Lake Michigan, USA - Su13.VD.MM15.D.N | ecosystem: Environmental > Aquatic > Freshwater > Lake | place: USA: Michigan | collected 2013-07-15 | reverse complement strand
GTAAAGACTGTGGGTCGATTTGTTCTAACAACGTTTGATGACATTTTAATTCACTCTAAACTTTGCGGCGACGTCTCTGAATATAATCTCAGATCCTTCTCGCAGTATCTTGAAATCAAATGTGTATGTTCTTCCTCTTGGCAGAGAAATCATATCAAAGTCAAAGTAATGACTTACCGTATCATTTGACACGGCTGTGCCTGGATCATGAAATGGAATTAAGACTTCATTAAGATCTGTGTCTCTAGCTTGATAGTAGATTTCTTCAACAAATATTCCTTTATTTTCAATCGGGAGCTTCTTTGCAATAAATTCTCTTGTAATATCTTCTATGAATAATCTAAAACGATATTGTTCGTTTTGCTCATACGCAGTTCTCATGTTAGTCATGCTAACTGTAATACGTTCTAAATCAATATCAAATTTTGATGTATCTGGGCGGTAGGCTCTTAAGGAGCTTGACAAATAGCTAATTTTCCCATCATTTGAGCCCCACACTTCATCAAGATCGACATACCCTTGTGTCGCCAGCGTGCTATAAACACTACTGTTTTCAAAGCTATTCAATGTCAATGATGCATAGTAAGCACCTGTGACGTAATTGTCGCCATAGTTAAATTGTGAAACATTGAATTGCTTTGCGTAAGATCCTGTGGATAGTTTTAATAGCATGCAATTGTTTCCTTTTATTTCTATCAAAGATGTTCCTGAAAGAATATTTTTAGGATTACCTCTAACATTGTTAGATAAGAACAAGTTGCCTTGCGCATTAAAAAAGAAATTTTCGTGATTGTCTCTAACTAAATCATTGTAAGTCACTACTATCTTTGGTCGTTTGCCTACGTTTGTAGCATTTCTAGACGTGAATCTTTTGACAAATCTCGTAAACTCGTCTGTTTCCATTGTGCCAGAGAAAGAAATTCTGAATCCGTGATCAGGTATTAATCCTGCGAGCGTTCCCGATACAATTCTTGTAATATCAACATTTAGATCTTCTTCGCCTGATACGAATATCTGCTCACGCCATAAATTTACAATTCCATTCCCATCATTGAGATTACCACTAGAAATAATATCAATATTGTTGGAGCCTAGGAAGCCTTGGCTACCAGCGCCTGTGACATACCATTTTTCAACATTTCCTGTTGAAACAGACGCAGTCAAAAAATTGCACACGTCGATATCTCTAAATCCAATTACATCACGTCCGACACCTTCATCAAAGCTTCTTGATAATGGGAAAGCAATCAACTTAAAATTAGTGGGTGTGGGTTGACCGCCATACACGTCGCTTAACACGAGATTACACTTGAAAGATGCATCATTAATATCTAGCTTTGTCAACATTAAATTTGAAAGTTTACTATAATCAAACTTAATCAGAATTCTTGATAATTCAGTCGGATTTGTCTCACCTACAATGCTGTTTTCATCATATAGCTTAAAGAGATCTAATGTACCTGCTTGTCCAAGATTCGCATCAGTTGCACGAAATGATGATCCAATGATCTTGTTGGTGATATAAGCATCTTTGCTTGCTGATAGAGCTAAATACATTCAATCTCCTAGGTCGTATTACCAACTATATCAAAATCTGGATATCTAATTTCAAAGATACCGCCCGGTGAAGGAACAAGCAACCCGTTAGTTGTATTTTGTTCAACATTAAAAATTACTTCACTGTACGCAACACCGTTCAAATTACCGCTTACACTTGAAAATGTAATATTTGCTACAGACATCACACCGTCTGTATTAAGTAAGATATTAGTAATATCTGACAATATTATCGACTGGTCTATTTGGAAATTTTTGATATTGAAGTAATCTTTAAGTGCTTGATTAATTATTTGTAATGTTGTATTTTTAACTGCTGTTGAGTATAGCGTAACACTATAATTTAATTTCAAGTTGATGACTGGTGAATCAACGATGTCGATCGCATCTGATATAAGCCTGAACTCGTTAAGGTATTTACTAAGATTAATCTTTAGTGTGTCACTAGAGAGAATAAGCTGTCCACTACTATTTCTGCTTATGACATACATCAAAGTTGCAAGAGGATTAACAGGATTAGGTCTAAATCCAACGCGGTAGACTCTGCCAAAATTTGATGGCATTGTATAGACTCTAGCAGCAGCGTCTTGCTTGGTAACAATTCTATTTTGAGAATTTGAATAACTTAATGCAATTGCTCTCAAATCTTCAAGCGACAATGCGTCCTCACCCCCGACTGCCGTTTCTGTATTATCAACTTCAAATGTTGCTCTAATAGTTGAAGCGATGCTAGTGGGTGCTGACGGTGGAAATCTATGTAAAAGACGTGATATTGAATTAATTGTGCCTGCGCCGACATTGTTACTCAGACCGCCACCGTAGCGGTACGAGACTGTTAGCGTGGTATTTGTAGGTGACACTCCTAAGCTTCTTGTCTTCAGCAGGGCATTAGGATCAATTGTTGCTTTTTTAAATACCTTATTTGAACCGTAAAGCGGTAAAGCAATTTCTGATGGGTCGGGGATAATATCGTCATCAAGTGAATCTGCGTCACCTGATCCGAATGTGATTGTAGTCTTTCCTGAAACTCTACTATTTTCAGAAATAAAGCGGCGAGGCGCAGGAATAATCGTCAGTGCATCTTCAACTATATCAGAGTCTGATTTGATATTTGTGCGTGCTTTGAACACAACATCATGTGTAAGTGACTCAACTTCATAATATTGATTTCCATCTATGTCTGTTATGCCAATTATTTCATTAACATTCTGGTTTGAGAGTGTGATCTTTCTAAATGGAATAAAATTACTATCAATCGTGAATCTCTCAGACGCGACTCTGCCTGATGAGCAAAGTCCTGTCGCTTTCACAACAAATTTTGTTGGGTTTCCGCTTATATCTTGTGAAAATATTCGATATGTTGCAACAAGTTTTCCATTCAAATCCGTTTTACCAAAATCAATATCCTCAGTAAGCTCAAATATGATGCCGGAGTTGGCTTTCATTTGAGTACTTGATAGTATAACTGGCATGTACTGTGTATTTGGTGTATACACACCGTTGGTAAGCGTTGCAGGAATAATTGCATAAAAATTTATCGTTACAATTGCAGGAGATGCACCGCCGTATTTGACCCCAGCGCGTCTGATCAGTCTATCAACATTATTAGGATCAATTGCAGTTTCAAGATTAATCTCGTTGAACTGGTAATCTAGATAATATGACAACACGTCGCCTGCGTAGGCAGCCATGTCAATAAACATTCCTGCGACAGAAGATTCTGACACATCCTTGATTTGATCAGAGTAGTAACTCTTTGCATAGGTTGCAAGATTGTCACGTAAGCTATCAAAATCTTTGCCAAGATATGATCTCTGCCGGCGCTGTTTCAGCTTCTGTTGCAATGTTGTTGCCATTAGCCCATTACCTCGAGAATTATTTTAAGTTTTTGATTACTTGCACCTATTTTTGATACGCTGTAACCGATATCAATCTGGAATTTTAATTGTGCATTTCTTGTTGACTGCAAATTTTTCATCTCAAACGTGTCAAGCGAGATAAAAGGCATGTATTTCTCAACTGTTGACATAATAGATTGCATGGCAGTTGTCTCAACGTCTGCGTTAGTTGAAAATTCCGCTAATATCTGGCGAAGATTAGCACCGTAATCATACTTTCCTAAGCGCTCGCCGTGATTAGACAAAATCATATTACGAAGATTATCATTGACCTGTTCAGGTACAGTCGTATGCATCTTGTAGGGGTTGCCATTACCGCTAAGTTCCATTGGTGTCTTTATTCCAATAGGAAAAGTTTGCGCAGGAGGACGTAAAGTCTTCAACTGCGTAATTGTTGTTCCAATGTTTTTAAAGCTTCTTTCGGCCATTGTTATTAAGTATGTTGATGTCTAGCTTACTAAGCCAACTTCACGTGCAGCAACACTAATGATAATTCCTGGCCCAACAAGCCATCCCAGCAGCGATACAACTGCCATCTGCGTGATTTTTTTTGCAAAAATTAAAATTGTGGCAGCAAGTGTAATAGCTCTATCAATTCCCGGTATCAGCGCTTCAATGATTGATTTAATTAGATTAAATATTGCTTGAACAATGTAAGAAATAAATGCTCCAATTCCCTGGATAATTGCAGAAATTAAATCAGCAATATTTGTCAATATTGCTATGATGCCCGATATCAGACTTTTAATAAATTCTAAGAAGAAATATGCAATGCCAGGTGGAAATGGTGGTGAAATGTGAAATATTGGAAGTGATGGCAGCGAAGGAAGCGATATATTAGGTAGTGAAATATTAAAATTAAAATTAGGTATTGGAATGCTTAGTGATGGAATCGAAGGAAATGCAAGTATTGGTTCGATTATTGTTTTGATTGCTGCTATGATCTTGTTCTTGAATTCTTGAACTTCTGCAATCTGTCTATCAATCTCAGATTTTATCCTATTAATCACCTCTGTTGTCTTGTTGAATTTTTCAATTACATTTACTTTAATAAAATCAATAAATTTTGCTATCGCCGAGTCGATTGCATCAGCGACGCCGTTGATAAAATCTTGTGCCAAAGTTGCAAGATCTAACAGAAACGGTGGTATCTTTAGAAACAAAGCTGTTAAAATTGATGTTAAAAACTCAATAATGTCAAAATCAATCAAGTCAGGTATCAGATTTTTTAATAGTTTGAGAATATCAATAATTGGTTGTGTTGGGTCAATAATAGGAATTACTTTTGCTGCGACGCCTGTGATTGGAATTCCATCAAACATGTTAGCAACACCACTTAGAAAAGTATCAATATTTATAGAATGCCATTGAGGCAGACGCTCTTTGTGATCATCTAACCCGTTGTCGGCTGCAAAACTGTCTGCAGCAAGTGGTATCGGTGCACCTATTAGCGATAGCTCGGCACCTGCTAGAGTTATTTTTGATGCTGACCTGATTGCGTCTGATATTTCATTGACAATATTGAGTCGATCACTATCACCGATAGCTCCGCTAGCGTTATCTAAAAATCCAACAGCTTTTAATGCGCCCATTATTTCACCAAAACTTTTGAAGCAAACAATCCAGTTCCTATAATTTCCTTTGCACCAATAATACCGCCTGCTGTTGATATTACGGGAGCAGCTGTGATACTCCCAGGAACAGCTTGTACTGCTGTTTGGCAGAGTATGGCTTTGTCTGCATCGTCGCCTCCGAGCTTTATGACGCCTGATGCTGACGGGATAATCACAATGTTGCCGTCAGGTTTTATAATAATTCCAGCTCCTGTTGTACCGACGGTTATTTTAACATCATTTGTCGCAATTAACCTTACTTGCGCGCCTTTAAGAACCACACAAGAGCCTGAGCCGCTACCGCTGATTCCATCTATACTGACACCAAAATCATAATCTGCGTTCTCGTTCATCCCAAGATAGACGCGAGCGGCGGCGTCGACGCCTACTTGCGGATTATCTGCAGTTGCTGGGTTTGCTTTATCAACTTCGCTGTAGCCTCGAGAATTTACAACAGCGCTAGTGCTAAGTGTCCTACCTGCGATAATATCAACGATACCCTTCCCTACTCTATTATCAGATGATCCCAAGACTATTGTTGAATTGTTGGAACCTTGCATCACAAAGTCACCGGGCTGTCTAACTAATCTTGGGACAGCTTCTTGAATAAAATTTTCATTATATTCTTGTGATTTCTTGATGATGTTTGCATCATCAAAGAACTTACCCGATGTTTTATCATACACACTGTCTGTTTTGCCTTGTGGAAAATTCGGGGCAGCACTGCTTACACCGTTGTATGCATCTTTGGCGCTTTTCTGCGGTTCAATACCTGGGGCGCCGTCTGATGTCGGCCGATTTACAATCCTATCAATGTGTGTGTAGTTGACATCTTCAGAAATATAATCGCCGGGTTTTCGACAAACCCAATAGTAGACTTGATCTGGTGCTGAATAGAAAACCCATACTTGCTCTGCAGGTTTTACTGGAAAACATAGGTGCGCAGGAAAAAATGGATATGCAATATGCTGGTCTAGACGATTTGATTCAATTATCTGACACCAAATCGAATTAACTGGCATTGAATTAACAAGAGCACTATTTGTAGCAGAACTTTTAAGTAAGTCAATTTTACTTTGACTTAATGTCTTGGGATCAGAAATAAAATCTATCACTTTAGCAGTGATAAATGCTGCTTGTCCCGATGTGTTTTGCTGGCTGGTCTGTGAATCACTTGAATTGTTGGGGATGACAAATGAACCTCCTGCTCTTGTAAAAATTGACATTAATTGTCACCGATCTTATCGTAGATAGAATCCATACTCATTTCTTTTGATTCTTCTTGTGCAATAAGTTCAGCAAGTTTTAAAATCTGGTCATTTGCACGTGACATTCTTTCGATATACTTGACAACAACAGGACCGAGAATATTGTGATTTGCTGCGTTGCCTTTAATCTGCATCAGAGTGTCTGTGAAAAGAATTCCTGCATTCTCTCGATCGTTGACAGCATTCTGGTATATCTCTTTCCATAAAAGCTTTTTCTTATCTTCTGTTGACGCTAACTCATCAAGAATGTCAGAAAATTGCTTGATCTTTTTATCTTTCTCGTCAAGCGAATTAAGTGTTTTATTAATATCAGACATTCTTATTCCTTATTTAGAAAATATCATATTCGCCAGTATGCATAAGCTCTTTGTACTTCTTTCTAATACTAGACATTGCAATTGATAATTGTTTAGGCGATAATCCTGTGATGTCTCTAACGTAGACAAATATTGCACGTTTATTTAAGATTTCAACGTCATCTATGTCATTAAAAATCTTTCTAATTGCTTCAATGCACTTGATCTCATTTTCGCATGTCATATCACATCTAATATCTTCGAGCAACATGAACAAGCTGACGCTAGCATCTTCTTTGATAAGCTTCGCATCTTGATTTTGAGTAACTGCGTAGTTGTCAAGATCTAGCAGATTAATCTCGCTAATCGCGTCTTTATCATCAATGCTACACATGCGCTTTGCTGATTTAGCACGTTGTCGACTTTTAACAATGAGCCAGTTTTTAGCAACAACATTAAAATAACTAAATGCTTTTGTTCCGCGGGACGCGTCAAACTTCTTAAGGGTCTCAAACAAGAAAGTCACACAATCTGTTTTTAAGTCATCAAAATTGCCGTGACTGATATTGAAGCCCTGTATAAAAATTAAATTTTCAACAAGCTTGTCAAATGCAGGTAGTATCTCTTGAACATAAATGACTTCCCGTGAACTGTTATCTTTCTCACTTTGAAATTTAACAATTGCGTCGTGTGTTCCTGCATGAAAATAAAGCTTTAATCCGCCTCCGGATGAAGTTTTACTAATTTTCTTCTTGTGTATCATCTTCATCCTTCGTTACATTAGATAAACTATCTGCAATCTTAAGCACAACATTACGTGCATTATCAATGTCTGCTATAACTTGACGAACTTCAACTGAATCAAAAAATACAGGTATATCTAATATCTTACTGATTCTTCCGTAAATTTGATCAAGTTCATCCAAAGATATTTCAATTTTATCTTGAATTATCAGCATTGTCTTGCCCAGCTTGTAGTTCAGATAAATTGATCCACCTAACACTGATAATAGCATAATAAATGCGATTGCTACGATAGCAGTTATCATCTATTTGATCTCCAACGCTGTTATAAGATCATTATACTGCATGAGTATTGCTTCTCTAGAGAATTGATCAATACACTTTTTTGAAAGTTCAAGTGCCCATTGTTTAGGCATATCATAACTAGATCTAAATTTTTGCAGGCGCTTCTTGAAATCTGCTTCAAGCGGTTGCGCCCATTTCGTGTTTGCAACAAAGATATTGCTGTCTATCTTAGCAGCAGGAATATCAACAAGTGTGTAATCAATTGCAATAAATTTACCCATCTTCATGAAATCAAGATGAGCCGACCAATTTGTGGCGATCACAGGTAATTCTGCAACTGCTGCTTCTAAGATTGGGAGACCAAAGCCTTCGCCTCTTGTCAAATTAACATAGCATTTAATTGATGGATGTCGATAAAGACGGGCAATCTCTTCAGACGTCATTGTGCCGTGAAGCAAGTGAATCTTTGGAAAAGCACCTTTTCTATGCTGATTTATGAATTTTTCAACAGTATCTTGTGTAAATTTTCTATCAATCTTTGTCCCTCGACCAAAATTTGTCTTCAAAATGATACCAACATCTTTATCATCTTTGAAAACTTCAAGCATCCATTTAATCGTATCGAATATATTTTTTCTATCTTCAGCAGAATTCTGTGAGGTCATCTGTGACACGATTAAAAAATTAAATTTTGTGCTTAGGTTGAGCTCTAATGGCTCTTTATGCGTAAGAATCTCAGGAAAAAACCATTCACCAATCACATAAATTGGAGTTGTAACATTACCAGAAGAAATCAATGTGTTCTTCACGTGTGTTGAAGGCACAATAACAACAGACATTTTATTTACTGCATTAATCCACTCAGGATTGCATTTGTCTGTTTCAACAGCAGCTGTTACACCAATATTATATTTTGCAACGTTTATATCCCATTCATTTGGGAGCTGCACTTGAATGGAAATATCAAAATCTTGGTTTTGATTTGTTGATCGACGCATAATGTCGCCAATCATGCCTCCTTCTGCGGCTGCATCGATGCACCATGTTGTGTTGCCCCAATTAAGAACTTGAGTGCTTACATGCCATGATTCAACTGATCTTGCCCACTCAAAAATTTGACGTGAATGTACACCGTAGCCTGAAACGCTGAGAAGCGGTGCTCTAACTAGAACTTTTTTCATTAGATCTCCTTGACTTCCCAGCGAGAATTTCTATTTTTCCAATTCTCAATCGTATCTTTCATAGTAGTATGCCAATCATCGATTGTTTTTTGATAAGAGAATTCTGATTGCACATAGTTTTTAACTTTACTTCTTAAAGCTAACTTCTCATCTTTGTCAAGCTGACTCATCTTATAGATTCCTTTAGCAGCAGTCTCTACAGTCACGTAATCTTCGTAAATGTAGGGGACCATTTGAGAACCGACCATAGTCTTACATTCAACAGGTAGCGCAATGCCATTTTCTGTACCGTCTCTATGATCGACAACTTGTCGTGTAAGACCACCAGTTTTAACTGCAACAATAGGCGTCCCAGCTTGCATGGATTCGAGAGTGCTCAGTCCAAAACCTTCAGCATAAGCTATGTTTATGCAACAATCAGAAATATTATAAAGAACATTCATCTTATCAAATTCAATACGCTCTTTTGAGAATAAAATATTGTCAAAAATTCCTAGATGCTCTGCAACAGCAAAAAGATTTGGTCCTTCTTGATCAAGCGGATCTGTATGCATGATCAATGTAGCTTTCTTGTGACCGTTCTTTTCTTTTAGCTCATCAAGGAAAAGTTTCCATGCAAGCAGCACGTCGCTAGAGCGCTTTCGCCTTGCATTTCTATTTACCCAGATTGCTACAAAATGATCTTCTTTTTCCTGGCCTAACAAATTTGTGCGGTACAGCGCGCGTTGCTGTTCTGGAAACGGGAAAAACATATTGTCTGGTAGCGCATGAGGAACAAAATTTACCTTTTCAGGAAATTTATCTTTGATCAGCTCGTATGTCATGTACGAATGACAATTGATTAAATCAGTTGATTGGTATAGCGTTTCATTGAATTGTGGGTAAGGCTCATTATCCCAAACATGCCACCATAAAATAGGGCACATCTGGTGAATCTCATCTTCCATCTCAAAGAGCCAAACAAAAAATCTAGGATCTGTGAAGATTAAGATTGCATCTGGTTTTTCTGTTGCTAGCGTGATGCGAATTAGATCACGATTTCCAAATCCATCAATCGGCTTGATAATAAAGTCATCGTTTACGACTATTGTTCGGTAATCTGCATGCTTCATGGCAGCACCGAATTGCCTAAATGTCCACTCACCCTTCTGTATTAGGCCTGAAAGAAGGTGGCGCGTTTGTGTGCCTACGCCTGATGTGGATAATGCGTGATCTGCTAGAACTATTATTTTTTTCTTCTGCATGTGATTTAATGAATCATAACCACCTATTTATAAGTGGTAAACGCTGGGTACTCACTTGATCCACTACAATGTTCAGTATTTTTAAATTCGCAATAAGTGCAAGACGACCTATTCTTTATCGGCTTGTTCAACCTTACTGCAGAGATCATAGAGCTGAGCACTTTAGTTGCTTTTTCAAATGCTTTAGGTCCGACTGAGACTTCTACAAGCTCGCAGGTCTTACCTGGTTTTGCGCCACGCTTAAGCAAGACAAATCCACACTTGATTTCCTTTGGATCGAGCTCAAACTTCTTGGCACAAAAGAACTTATAAAGCATGACTTGCATCTGGATGAGAAAATCACTCTTCTTGTCAGCCG
>Ga0181346_1001444_pt1 | contig 10446 bp, 14 predicted proteins | sample Su13VDMM15DN_FD_130100 | JGI IMG/M metagenome (GOLD analysis project Ga0181346, IMG submission 130100) | Freshwater viral communities from Lake Michigan, USA - Su13.VD.MM15.D.N | ecosystem: Environmental > Aquatic > Freshwater > Lake | place: USA: Michigan | collected 2013-07-15 | reverse complement strand
TTACTTGGAACGTTATACCAAGACTTCGGGATGCTCGCAGCCAATAGAACTACAGAGTCAAAAGAATTTAAATTTAAGTCAATTGGAGTTGATACAAAGCTACTCGCATCTCCACTCGAGCGGTTTTTAGAGTTGAAAGGTATTACAGTTGGACTTGTATTAGAAGCGTTATAAAGGGACATTTATTATATAAGAGTTTTTTCTTATATAATATCATTTATTCTAATTCTACTTCTTTATTTAATCTACATCGAAACTTTTCTTCACGAACTGATAAATACATAAACGAATAAGGTTCCAATGTGCAATGTTTGTATATCTCCCAGAACTTGTCAAAATCTATTGACAAATCAAGTAATTTATGAATACTTTCCATTTTCTCTTGTGAAAGTGATTTAAATCCAATGAAATAATCCAATTGTAGTATAGATTGTGGCTGTAAATCATTCAAGTACTGTGAACTTATAATACAACTTGATTTTGAATGACGGTGAACTTTTAATAATCTTGCTACTGCTGGATTTCTTAAAAAAGCGCTTGGCATGTCGTCTAGTATAAATAAATTTTCACACGCTATTTTTTTGGGTTTGTATTCTTTCTTTTTTATTTCACTTGGGTCTGGTTCAAATTTAATTTTACATTGGGGTGGTTGTGGTTCACTTTCTTTTTTTTCACTATCTTCATCATTACCTTTATTTATTTCATCAATTATTTCATCTAATATATTTGTTTTTCCATCGTATAAACTATCGAAACAATTTACTAAATTTCCTTTCTTTTCGAGATCACTTTTAATTTGTTTCCAGGTTGGATCTATAGCATGAGTACTACAAAATACCCACACTGATGTTCTTTTATCTATACATTTTTGTGTGATCAAATTTATTAGACTTGACTTTCCACTCTTCTTTCGAGCACAAATAAACTTATTCCAATACGGCCCGTTTGGTGTTATGTCATACCCTTTACAATTTGTTTTGTCCCACTTTCCAAGACTTGTTTGAACGGGTACGACTTTTAAAGAATTTATAGACTTCTCTTTAAACATTTATTATTAGAAAGAATTATTTAATTATCTTATATATTCACCTGTATTAATAAGATATTGCTTAAGACCCTCGGTATTTAGTTCCTTCTTTTTCTTCGTGGTCAGTTGTAAATCTTTATTCTTAATTTTTAGAGTTGTTAGAAAGTCTCGCACACGAGTTGCTTTATTTGGGCGGTTTTCTATTAGTGTTGTAAGACTTGGTTTTATTGATTTAAGAGCTGGAGGATTTTTTAACTCTTGCAGTATAGGTGTAATCTTTATTTGTTTTTTCATGGCTTTGGTTAAACCCGCTATGAAGCCTACTTTTAGTCCTCTTTTAAAACAATCACCTGGTTTTTTATTTCTTATCTCACCTTGTTTGAGTTTTGGTTTATCTGAACAAACTATTTTTAATTTAGGTGGCATTTTATATTAAATAATATAAAATTTAAATTTACTTCTTTGAATTCATGTAATTTATGTGTTTTTGAGTTCTTTCATGAAGAGTTTTACCAACTATTCTTAAAGTTGAACCACACTCGCAAGTATATTTTTTTTCACGATATTCTTTCATATTTTTTAACATTTTTTCTCTATTTTTTTTATGATATTCTTTCATATTTTTTGAGTGTTTTTCTTTATTTAATTCATACCATTCTTTATAATACTCTGACAATTCTTCTTTATTTGTTTCACACCATTCTTTTTTTGTTCTTCCTGGAATTTGTATATTAATACATTCATTATTTTCTATATACAATCTTTCTAATCTAACACTCTCTTCTTCATCAAATGTTGAATTAATTTGTTCTATTCTATATTTATTTCTTAAAATAATTTGTCTTGAAATACAACTTAAATCTTTATGTTGCCATAATCTTTGTTCTAATGTTTTTGTAGTTTTCCCAAAATATACTTCTCCTGTTTCATTACACGTTATTTTATATATCTTATATTCAATTTTCTCTTCTTTAGTTTCTTCCATATCTATTTTTAAAAGTTTTATTTCACTTTTAAAAATCAATTTTAAAATTTCAAACTTGTGACCCTAGACATATTAGATATTCTTGATAAGTGATCATTAAATCTAAAAGAATCTTCTAGTTTTTTATTCTTTTGTTTTAGTTCTTCATTCTCTTTAAGAACTAAAAGATCTGGTTTTATTATTTCTATTGGTTTCTCAACTTCTTTAATAATTTCCTTCACCACTTCAACCGGTTTCTCTACAACTATTGGTTCTGGTTTTTTAATTTGTATATCTTCAATTTCATACTCAGGATCAGATTCTTCGTCTTCTGATTCTACTGGGGGCGGTGCAACGCTTTTTTGTTCTTTTAATTTTCGTTGATTCTCTCTCCATTTTTTCAAAGCTTCTGCACCTTTACCAGCTTGTGAAATTTTTCCATCTTTGTTAACGCGCACGCCCTCCTCGTTGTAGATTGGAACTGGTTTCTTTCGCTCTTTGGGTGGTTTTGGGGCTTTCGGTGTTCTAGGGGGTTTAATTGTAGTCTTTTCAATTTTTAATACTACTTGTTCTGGATTTGGAATGTCATTCAATATCTTACTAATCTTTTTCATATTATGATTTTATATATAAGTAATTATTTTTTTTTATATTAAATAAATTATGTATAAAATTACAAAATATTCTTTTGATAAAGCAAAGAAGTTGGGTGTTGAAATAAAACTAAGCACTGTAAAAAATAAGAAGATAGATGTATTTAAAGACGGTATTAAAGTTGCATCTATAGGAGATATTAGGTATACTGATTATGCAACTACTGGTAATAAAGATCAACGTCGTAGATTTAAGTTAAGATTCAATAAAAGTCGTAAAGTTATAGGAAGTAATTCTTATTGGAGTGATCAACTTTTGTGGTAGTTTTAAACCTTTTTACAGTTTAAAAATACAAATATTTACGATTTTAAGATGTTTATCTACGACGTTTTGGTATTATCATCATATAAGTATAAGAACTATTACCATATAGATTGTAAATTCTTTCAAAACCAAATTCTTCAAGTTTCGTACCAGAATCTGAAGCTTCATATGGTGAATATATAATAATATAATCACCTGATTTTGTTATGTAAGTTTCTTCATGATCGAAGATTGTACTTTTACATCTATTTCGTATTATTGAACTATAATAATGATATTGTATTTCTTCACGTCTTGATATTCTTAGTTCTGGTTTTACGTTAAGTATAATATTCCAAAGTTCTTTGTAAATATAATTAGGTAATTTAACTCTATCTTTAATATCATAATCATTTATAAATCTATTTCTATTTTCTATAACATCAGGTTCAGGTTTATTTTGTCTAACTGGAAAACCTCCCCAATAAGTTTTTCTAAATATCTTAGGATATGCTGTTAGTTCATAAAATTGACTTGACATGTTTTTATAATTTTCTAGAAAGTCATTTTTAAAATTCAATTTTTTATTTTAGGTGTAAAACAAAAATGCTCTAGAGTTTTTTTGTTTTTTCGTACTTTTTTTTTATTTAACCTTATTTATAGTTTAGGAGTAAAAGAGTAAATATATTTATATACTATATAATATAATAAATAAATATATAGTATGTATATATATATCTCTTAGGACATTCTATATATGATAAGCGTAGCATACAAAAAAGAAAAATAAAATATATTTTTTAAAAACTATATATATACAATTTTTTGAGGTGTGAAACCAAAAATTCCCCTTTTCCCCTTTTAGGTTTAACTACAAAAGCAGGTCAAAAACTGAAAAGGAGTATTTTTAAAAAAATCGTTCAAAAGACTCTTTTAAAGTATTTTTTTAAACCTGTAAAGTAGGTTTAAAAAAAAAAACAAAATTTTTATTTACATTTGCATTTATCAATTTTAAAAATATCACATTTACAGACAACAACTTTTTTACGATACCAATTTTTACCATAGTGTTTTTCTTTGATTTTATTAATCCTTTCTAATTCTTCATCATATCCTTCATAATAAATTAAATCTAAATTAGATCTTATGTAAGTAGATAACTTATAATTATTCTTAACATAATTACTTTCTAACATGTTATACCAATAATCATAATCATCTTTCATATTTATAAAACCAAAGACAATAGGATTACTATTATCATCAAATCCATGATATTTGAAAAAGAATTTACCAACAATCCAATTATCGACTTGTGAAACAATGTCCATATCTTTTTTTATCAATTCATCTAATTCCGTTTCCATTTTTTAAAAGTAATTAAACTTTTAAAAAACAAATTCAATTTTATTAGTCCTCGTTTAATAGTTTTTCATATTCATCTTCTTCTTCTTCAATATCTTCATGTACAATAGTTATAATATTTTTAGGTTGTTCAACATAATCATCATTTAATTTAACATTGTAATAATGCAATTTTTTATAAATTCTAATTCTTGGATCAATATTATTAATAAAATCATAAAAAGTATTTTTACCGAACTTCTTTTCATTATTATCAAAACAATATTGAGTATATTTTTTATAAACTTCTTCTCTTTTTATTCTTTCCTTAACAGGAACATCATTATCAGTAATAGTATAGAATTCTTTAAAAAATGTTATAGCATTATTATTATTATCAATTTCCAAAGAAGTAGAATGTAGAACTTGTTTAGACCATTTAATCTTTTTACCATTCTTTATAAAAAAATGAGCATATTTATATACAAGACTTGTAAAATCATAATCCATAATAAAATCATCATTTTTTTCAAAAGTATTAACAAAACTAAAAATTCTTAATCTACCATTAAAAGCAGGATCAGTAGAAGTAAATATATGATTAGTAGGAACTAGAATTTTAAAATTTAAATTCAATTTAACTTCATCAGGAGCACAGGCTTTACGAGCACTTAATTTATCACAATCACGACCAGAAACCGCTTTCATGAAACCTTCGTTAGGTTTTTGTCCTTTTTCCATCTCAGAACTAAATCCAACTCTTTTACCTTCAAGTCCAAATAAATTACTTTGATGAGCACTAGAAGGGTGTTGTTTAAAAACATTATCACTGACTTGATGTAAAAAATCACCATAAGCAGGTTTAATGTGATTTGTTAAAGACGATTTACCACTATCTGTTAGACCATGATATAAAGTAATATTTTTTTGATTATTGTAATTAGTAGCGAAATATCCAAGAGTCATACAAAAACATTCAATATGATCATAATCGTCGTCATCTAAAACTTTATCCTTTTTTATGAGATATTGTGAAATTAACTTTTTACCTTCTTCAATATTTACATTTTTATCATAAGTAGTATCAACGGAATATGTAAAATAATCTTCTCTTTGTCTTCCTCTAATAGTATCAGTTCTAAAATCAATTACTTTATTATGACGTATTGGTAATAGATAAGGAATTTGATTAAAAGTTTCTTGAATAAATTTATGATTTCTTGGTAATCTTGCAACAATTTGAGATAAAATAGCTCTTTGACCACTGGTACTACTAATACTATTTTTAACTCTAATAATAGCTTTTACAAGATTAGGATCACATTTTTTATCTAACTTTTTGTAATAAACACCAATATCTATTAAATAATTCTTACCATACTCATATATATGAGCAATTAAATTATCTTTCTTATATTTTAAGTATAATTTTTCTTTATCATTGTAGTAATAAACTATATCTTGATATTCATCATATAATAAATTTTTATCTTTAATCATTTGTTCTATAATTTTTGTTCCGATAGTCATTTCAGATATAGAATCATAATCAAAATCATCATCATAAACTTCTTCACTTTCTTCATCTTGGTATTCATTCAATTTATTATTTAATCCTTTATTCATTTCCTTCGTACTTAATGAAACTTTAATATCCAAAGTATCATAAATATATAATTCAATTTTATCTAAAAGATCGTCAGTAAAATTATCTTTAGAAATAAGAAGACCATCATAACAAGGAGCAGTGATTTGTATGTTATTATTATTACAATATTCAATCATACATTGACAAATCTTATTTTCGATTTCTTGTAAAAATAAACTCATAGTTTTACCCTTAGGATTATGAATGTCCTTACTCTTACTTTTTTTGTAAAGATCTTTTCTAAAATTACAAACTCTATTTTGTAAAAATTTTATTTCTTCATAAAACTCGTACAAAGAACTGTCATCATTAAATTTATCATTTTCATTATTTATTAATGATAAAATTTTAGTTTTAGCTTCATTTCTTGATATTTTGTAATCATCTCCCACAGTTTTAAGAAATTCTTCTCTGTTATTAATGTAGTAGTCTAAATTATCACAATCCCAACCTTTTACTTTAGAATACCATGATAAAATAACTGGATGACAATTATCAACATCAATATCAATGTTAGATTCACCAGCAATTGTATGACGTAAAATCTTATTCATAAAACAACAACTATAACCATCAGGAACCATTCTACCACCATTTGTTTTATAAGTAAATTCATTGCCATGTTTTAATCTTTTCTCTAACATAGTAAAGACTGTTTTCTTATCAGTGATAACCTTATATCCTTTCTTATGATCTTTGATTTTACCAATCAAAGGATATATTTCATCAAAATGCTCAACAATCTTTTCTAAATACTTAATATTAACATTTTCATTGAAAGTTATAGAATTTTGTATTTTAAAACTATTCAATTTATTGTCAGAAAAATTATTTAAAAGATTTTCTTCTTTAATAAAAGAATCATCATCTTGATGGTCATTAACAATATTAGTATCAATAATAATTTCCTGGTCAGTCATTTTTATTTATATTAATATTTTATAATTTTAAATTCAATTTTATTTTTTACACTTTTACTCCTTTTTTACAAAATATAATTATTGCATTTTTAAACGGAAGTAGTAGTTTAAAAATGTATCAAAAAAAAATAAAAAAAATGAATAAAATAATGGACAAATACAAAAACCCTCATAGTACAGTTAGAAATAGAAAAATAAAAAAAAAAATAAATCAAGAACTATCTAAAAATCAAATGTCAAGTTTTAAAAGATTTAGAAGTCAAGGTCTACATCATACAGCAATATTTTTTAAAATGACAGAACGCGTAACAGGAATTGCGTACAATTCCTCGTAGATAAACCACTCTACTGGCCAGAGAAATTGGTGTGTTCCTTTGGTTATTATATAAAAATATATTTTTTAAATCAATTTTTTTTTTACTCTTGCGAGTAAAAAAAATCAAAGTGTTTTATCTAGATTTTTTTAAACATAGGACAAGGACAATCAATACCAACTTCAACTCTACACATAGGACATTTAGTAGGTCCAGGTTGTTGTCTTTGTAAATTTTTATGACAATAATAATGAACTTTATGACCACATTTACTATATTGAATCCAAACACCTTCGTTTTCTAAACAAACAGAACATATATCATCTTGTTTAATAACATATGGATAACAGTCAACGCACCAACCATCTTTTTTAGGTAGAGCTTGTTGACATTTACAAGAGATATATTTTTGTACAGCATCAATAATTTGAGGCCTCCAACCTTCACCACAGTTAGCAGAATATTCAAAAAAAAGAATTTGTTTATAGTATATTTTAAATAACATATTAATATCACTATAATCATAATATGGAATATCGTCATTGTCATCGTCATCTTCAAAATTTTCATTTTCTTTGAATTGAAAATATATCTTCATTCCAAAATTATCATCAAAATCAACATAACCGTGATATTTAGTATGATTATCATCAGTTGAATTTCGGATAAATTTATCTTTTTCTTTATCAAATTTTGCACTATCTTCTAGAATATCTTCAAATCTAATGTCAATAGCTCTAATGAAAAAAGTAGCGTGTCTTTCAGTAAATTCAAATTCCATTATATTTATATACTCTTATAGAGGAAGTCGATTTTAAAAATCAATTTTTTTACTCATTTTTTAAGTCTTAAATTTTGTAAAAGTTTTATATTTTCTCTTTTCAATTTTTCTTTATGATTAATTTCATCCTTTCGACGATCAGATATTCTTTTTTTTTGAGCGATTAAAAGTTCTATGATAATCCTATCATACTCTTTAGTAGAAATGTAATTATTCATATTTATTTTTTAACAATTAATATTTTTAAATTTCATAGCTTCTATATGGTGTTTAGATTTTATATGTCTGCACTTATTCTTACTAACATATTGAACACCACATTCACATATGACACTACCAACAGGAATAGGTCTTGTATCTCGAACAATAACAGGAGGTGGTGGTGGAGGAGCAACAACAACAGGTTCACTTTCAACTTCCATTTCTTCATCCTCTTCATCATTTTTATTTAGTTCTAAGATTCTACTAACAAGTCTTTTACCTCTTCTTTTATTTTTACTAATTTTTTGCTCTTCCTCTTTTTCTTTTTCTTCTTCTTGCATTTTTAGCTCTAATACAAGATCTAACATTTTCTTGTATTTTTCAACTTGCAGTTTAATGTACTCGGAAGAATATTCAGTATCAATTTCGAATCTTAACATTTTATATTATATGAAAAATCTTTAAATTAGTCTTAAAAAAAAAACCTCCCAAAAAAATCGATTTTTAAAATCGACTTTCTAGATAAAGTCAGATCGAACCAAAGTCAAGAATGTCTGTTGATTTAGAACTATTGAATATGATAAAGTCAGATTGGTCTGAGTTAAAAAATATAGCTCGTTATAAATTTAAAAAATACAAAGGTTATGTTGATTTGTATAAAGAAGGATTTACGGGTTCCTTATTACTTAAAAAAGTTTTAGTTACAAGGGGTAAATTTATAAATGCTTTTCTTACTAAGGATTTAGAGTTAATGATTAAATTAAAAAAAAGATACTTAGAAATAAGTTGTGATTTATTATCAGAACAGGAAGAATACATTGGTGAAGCATGTATTTTTTCAGATCCTGATGGTAGTCTTATATGTGAAGGGAAAACAAATGAAAATTCATATTTAATGTTATGTAATAATGAAAAAGATTTCAATGATTATATGAATGGCTGTATACATATTGTACAAATATGTTTACAAGGAGAAAAAATAATTAACATAAAAATCTAAAATCCAAATAAAAATATTATTTTCTTATACCCGAAAGGGTATAAAAAAATTACTCTTCTTTCTTTTCTTCTTTATTAACATATTTTAAAGTTCTTACAATACCACTAGAACCCATTAAATTCGCAGTACGTTCAATATCTTCAAGATCAACATTACCATATTTATATGTTAAGAAAGCGTGACGTAGTAAAGAAGGACCGAGGTTTCTTTTAAATATTTCATTTAACATTCCATATATTTTGTTATCTTGTAATCTTTTATTTTTAACTTTACCGACTAATAAGTAATCGTGGGGATTCAAAGTTTTCCATTTTTCAATCATATTTACTAAATCTCTAGGAACATCAATATATTGCGTGCCAAGTCTTGTAGAGTTCTTATAGGTGTTAAATACAAAAACAGTTTTTTTACCTTTAGCTTTAAGCATGTAGTTGTCGATAGATTTATCACTCGTATCAAAATTACGAATCTTAAAATATATATAGTCCCTGGCCCTCCTAGGTGGTATTAGAACATACATAGATAATAATATGTAATGTTGAATTATATCAAATATGTCAGGAGTAATCTGATCTGGAGGCACTTTTAATAAAGGTTTAGCCAACATATGTAATTTACCATAGACTTTAAGAATATTTTCCCATGGTAGATAATGTTCTTTCATCTTAGGAGTTAGTTCTTGATTCTTTTCGAAATCATCATACTCAGTTGCACTAGCATTCATAAGGTCGGTATAATCTTTAATGGCATCTAGTGTTTCAGGATCAATTTCTTCATCATCTTTACCCCTCCCCTTTAATAAAGATATAACACCAGCAAGTCTAGTCTTCTTAGTCGTATTACTTAATGGTCTAAAGTATTCCATAATCTCATCTTTATATTTAACGAAATCACTTGGTTCTTCTAACTTCTTTTGTAAAACTCTTCTAATGGTATTAAAATTAGATAAATACGTTTTCATAGAGTTCTCGGTAAGGCCAGGGCGATTTTCTTTCAATTTTTCAATTAATTTTTTATTCAACACGTTGTTTGACATATTTATTTAATATAAAATTTTATATTTTAAATAAAATTTGGATTTAATAAAATTGAATAATATTTTTAAATTTATAGAGAATTTAAAAATGACACGTCCAATATGTATTCATGGAAGACGATTATATCAATGCATACCTTGCAAAGGTGGTGGAATATGTGAACATGAAATAAGACGATGTACTTGTAAAGTTTGTGGAGGAAGTCAAATATGTATCCATGAAAAAATACGAAGTCTATGTAAAATTTGTAAAGATCCAATTCATTTAACTATTTCAAATTGGATTAAACATTCAAAAAAGTTTGATAAAAAAT
>Ga0181346_1001436_pt1 | contig 10470 bp, 15 predicted proteins | sample Su13VDMM15DN_FD_130100 | JGI IMG/M metagenome (GOLD analysis project Ga0181346, IMG submission 130100) | Freshwater viral communities from Lake Michigan, USA - Su13.VD.MM15.D.N | ecosystem: Environmental > Aquatic > Freshwater > Lake | place: USA: Michigan | collected 2013-07-15 | reverse complement strand
TAGTTTTATCTGCATCTTCCAATACATCTGGAATGACATAATAAGTAGGTTTGAGCTTTGTAATGTGCTTAGCGAATCTATCAGGGTCAAATGCTTCTTTGAGCTCAAAGATAGAATTGTCTAGTAGAACTTCTCTACCTTGTGATAAGCTTCTTACAAAGAAGTTGTAGTAATCTGGATGAGACTCGAAGAGATGCACGAGGGCATAATCAAAATCATTGTAACTCTTAGATTGCTCTAAGTAGCTAATAGGTGTTTCATGTGAAATAAGCATACAATCATATTATATAATAATACCACGTCTTATCAACATGGATTTACGAGCTTCGACTAAATATATTCATGTCTGTACGTGGATCCAATGAAACTATCGAATATAAACGCGTCGATGCCGCGTTTTATAGGGGCGTTGTAGTGAAAAATGATGACCCGTATAAGATGTATCGTGTAAAGGTGTTCATTCCTGACCTATCTAACCAACCTTTGAAAGATTGGCTCGACAAATACAAGACCTTTAATATGAGGTTTCCAGGAACCAATAATACTAATGATGTTTGGTCTGATACGAAGATGTTTGATGAGATATCTAACTATCTACCCTGGGCAGAGCCATGCTTTCCAATTTTTGGTGAAGGTGGTCCTGCTAGATATGACAACCAAAATGAGCTAGCTGTTCTATCTGACACCAATTACTACGAAGGGTTTGAAGTTAATAATACACTCTCTCCTGCTGCTAGTAGTGGCGCTTTCTCGCCGTCGTGGTTTTATGAGAATTACTCAACTACCGTTAGTGATGCATACTCAAACCCAATTGCAAGCTTTAGTACTAACAACAACCCTTACTCGTTTAATACAAGACCGTCCAGCCACGTGAGTAAGAGCAAGGGCATTTTCGGAGTTCCTAGTGTAGGTACAAAAGTTTGGGTGTTTCACTATAATGGTGATATAAATTTCCCAGTATACACTGGAATTAGGCACGACTTTAGAGAAACTAGCCTAATAAATGACTTGGATCAGCCTGAAAGCAAATCACAATCCTTAGATTATCCAGGTCAATTTGAAAATATTATTAAGAAAGCATGAAGAGTAATCCTAATTACAGAAACAAGGTAACCATAAACCAAAGAGGTGGTTCTATTGATATCAACAACTCCACAGATCGTGAAAGTGTTAGCGTATCTCATTATTCTGGCTCTAATATAACTTTTAACAATCTAGTTAATTCAGAACTTGCTACTAATAATAAACAAGTTACTGTTTTATTTGATAGCTTTACTTCTGTCGGTAATACTGCATCTCAATTTGCTGTAAAGGATAGTGATACACGTGTAGGTGAAAACTCTTACACAGTAAAAGGTGTCACTAAACTCGATCAGATTGAAGCTATGTCAGAGTGGGTTGATGCCTACATACCAATAGCTCAGACTAATTCAAGATTCGATATCAGCCGGGGAGGAATTGCATACCCTGGAGCAATCACCACTCTGCCTATCGGAGAGCGAGCATCCAACCCTGACCTTACACAGCAACCTAACATTGTAAATAACGATTTTAGTGGATACACTAAAGTGCCCATCGTTCAAAGTAATACTAACGAGGTTTCGACATATGTACCTGTTCCAAGTAGAGGTACTACGACTCCAGCAGCTCCAACTATCCCGACAACTACAGATATACAAATAGCTTTCGATAATTCGACCGGTACTGCAGCTCCTGGTATTATAAAATACGGTCCCTCTGTTTCATCTGCAACAGAGAGGGGTAACTGGGTTGTAGATTCATCAAAGAGTGAACTACCAGATACCATTAAAAAGCTACAGCCTACGTTAGTTGCGATTGAATCACGAATGGGCAATGGTGGTGACGATATAGTCACCATCAAACGTAATAGAGTCGAAACTATAGGTGCAACTATCAATACGCTTCCATCTATTCGTGTAGATTTCGAAGGTAAATCTATTAATACCGAGGTTGGTGTTGGTACTAATGGTACATTCATTCATAAAGATTTCGTACCTGTCGTTGAAGAGGTTGATAACTCCTCAAATTTTCCTTGTGGTAATGTTACTGCTACAATCGGTAATAAGTACCACGTAACTGTTGGTAGTGGTGGTATTATTCATAAGACAACTGGACCAATAACGCATAGTGGTACAAGTGTTAAGGTGATTGGAACACAAACAATCATCTCAGGTTCAGCAGGCGTTTCTATTCTAAGCGAAAAACATGTTGATATTCTAGCTGATAAAATACATTTAAGATCTCCGAGACAAGTATACATTGATACCTCTTTAGGTGTTGCAACCAATTTAGTAGTTGCTGGTGGAGCGTTTATTGAAGGTGAGGTGTACCTCAACCATGTAACATGCCCAGTTGAAGTTCAAGAAACTAGACCTACTGGTGTATTCGGGTTTGCTATACAAGGTCAAGCTATAGGGTATGTAGATATACTTGGTGCAAAGTATACTGTCTATGGATCTGGTGTACCAGATACTTTAAGAATGGTTGATCATACTCACCATTTTTATAATATACCTCTAACTATTAAGAATTCGAATAATGATGTTCGTGATAACGCGTATCTGAACGATATAAATAAAGCGAACTCTCGTGCAGAAGCTACACAAGTTCTGCACGAGAGTAAAGTTCCTTCTACCACTCCTTAACCTTGGCAAGATGCACACGTTAAAATAGAACGTGCAAGTTCCTGTGATGGGTTAGATGATCTCTGATAGTATAGAGACTTGATACCCAATTCCCATGCAAGGATAATCAGCTCGTTAACCTCTTTCACCTTAGTGGTAGGAGGTATCATCAAATTTAAAGATTGGCCTTGGTCAATATACTTTTGACGTTGAGCAGCTTGTAGAATAATCTCTTTTTGTGATATTTCACCAAAGGTTTTAAAGACACCTTTCTCTTCTTGAGTAAGAAACTCTAAGTGCTGTACAGATCCACCTCTACCAAGTACAGACTTCCATACTTCGTTAGTATCTTGGCCTTTACTCTTAAGAAGTTCCTTAAGATAGCTATTCTTAAACGTGAATTTACCTTTTGCTAAGTCTTTGATGAAGTAATTGCTATTTAAAGGCTCGATCGAAGGTGAAACTTGACCTAGAATGAAAGAGCTTGAAGTGGTAGGTGCAATAGCGATAAGAGTTGAATTACGTCTACCATATCCCTTCAAGAGTGGAGGCTCTCCATATATCTCAGCCATCTCAACAGAAGCTTTTAGAGTTCTCTCTTGAATAACCTTAAAAATATCTGTGTTTAACCACTTAGCATCAAGCGATTCGAACGCAATCATCTTTGATTGTAGTAGTGAATGCCATCCTAATACACCTACACCAATAGCTCGCTGATTAACAGCAAACTTATGAGGAGCTTCCATGAATTTGACATCTTTAGTCTTTTCAATAAACTCAGACATCACTGCATCAAGGAAGTATACAAGAGTTTCGATAGCATCTGTCTCTTTAATCTCGTCCCAACGCTCAAGATTCAATGAAGATAAGTCACATACAAATGATTCGTCTTCATTGGTGCTAAGAAAAATCTCTGTGCAAAGGTTCGATGCATGAATTTTAAGCCCTTTATCCTTATAAACATCAGGTGCATTGTTATTTGCAGTATCAGTGAAGAAGATATAAGGGTATCCAGTCTCAAAACGCTTCTTGATAACTAAGCTCCACAATCTTCTCTTCTCTTTGTTACCTGCGATCATAGACTTCATCCATTCGTCAGTAACAGTTACTCCAATAGAGATATCTTGAATGTCATCTCCTTCAGACTTGATATGAAGAAATTCTTCAATATCACCATGATCGATAGGTAGATATGCAGCGAATGAACCTCTACGTATATTGCCTTGGGAAACATAGTTTACAAGAGAGTTGAACACTGTTAACTGATGATGTACACCAGTCGCTTCACCACCTGAACCAATTCGTGATCCTCGAGGTCTTATATCACCAAAGAAAGCAGAGGTACCTCCACCGATCTTTGACATAGATCCAATCTCGGATAGCTTACCAAGAATATATTCCATATCATCTGGAACGTATGACCCGAAGCACGAAATAGGTGCACCTCGCTTCTTACCGAAGTTTGTCCATATAGGAGTGCTCAAGCTATAAAACCCTCTCTTCATATAAGTGAGAAATTTAACTGCAAATCCTTTCTTGCCTAAGATATTTTCTGCTGCTTGAGCGATATTTTCTAATCTTTGCTCTGGTGTCTCATCTTCTAGATAATCTCTTCCCAGAAATCGTCTAGAATCCTCATTAAGCCAGTAGTAATCATCTAACATATATATAAAAGTGTATATTGTATTACGGTAATTGCTATCTATTAAAATAAGTCATCTTCAGAAAAGCTCTGACTATTTTTACTATAATCTACAGGCTTGCTGTGAAAAAAGTCTGTCATATTATTGCCCAATAGCTCTTCGTCGAACCAAGTGGTTTCTTCGATGAGGGCCTCGTCGATAGTAAACGGCGACTCGAAACCGATTTGCTTCATAGATTCGTTAATACGATTTTTGATAAACTCCTTTAATATGGGAGCAGACAATCCTGGCTCATTAATACCATTAACCATCCAATCTACAATCTTTGATTCGGATATAAAGGCCTCCTGAGCTTCATGTTGAATTCTCTTTTCAAGCTCTTCATCAAATAACTCCGGATGCTCTTCTCTGATAGTATTAATAATTTTAATACCTACAAGTGCATGAATATTCTCTTCATTGCGAGTATACTTTACTTGCTGATCTGTATCTTTGAGAACATTTTTATATCTAGCAAACCAGTTGATAACATAAAACTGACTAAACAGTGATACATTCTCCACAAACAATGTAAAAAGAATTAAAGCGTACAGATATTGCTTTTTAGAGTCTTTGTAGAATCTATGTGTATACTTTCTCAAGTACTTAACCCTGCCTTGAATCCATTCAAGCTTGAGATTGTCTTCAAAGATATTTTCAAGGTGAAGAACTTTTAGAAGTCTTTCATATGCACTATTATGAATTACTTCGACATTCGCCATTACATATCCTAGATCCTGTAAAGCAGGATGAGGTAGATTCTCGCCTAGCTTGGCCCAGAAAGTCTTAACAGCAACTTCAATCTGACCGATTGCTGATAAAGTTCTTACGACAATCTCTCTATATTGATCTGTTAACTCAACTTTAAAGTTTTGTATATCTGACTTGAATGTAAATTCTTTATCAGTCCAAAAGCCATTATGCATAGCTTCAATAAACTTCTCCGTCCAGGGATATAAATTAGGTTTTCTACTTACTTGCTCGTCAAAGATACTCATACGTTTGTAACCTTTTTAAGTCCGCCGCTTGGTAGTGTATAAATTTTAAGATGGTTTGTTGTTCCTGATGATGTTGTTACAGACAACTCGTTTTCAGATACTATAGGCTGCGACGTGATAGTCCCGTCTACGTTAATTATTCTTGATAAAGATCCTGTACTTGCATCAAACACCTTAACGGTGTTGTTATTTCCTATCTGAGCTATAAATTTTTTCGGTTTCATAAATTCTTAAGTTTATTTATGAGAGAAGCTACAGCTTCATCGGTTTTATTATTTACAATGTTAACGTTCATTCTTCTCGTCTTCGTTTCATTTCGAGAGACATGAAAAGCTACCACTCTCTTAACAACTTCACTATCCTCATGGGGTAGATCTGTATCATCAACCTCAAGCAATTTGCGAATTTCCTTAACGGAGTATCCACGCAAAAGTAAAGATTTTGCTTTCTTTACCATAAAGTTATTGATTAGAGATTCCTCATCTCCATACTCCTCCATCTTCTTGTGAAAATACTCACTGATAAATCTATATGTATTACCAGTTATAATACACTCTAGCTTCTTACTCATTACGACTATATTGTATATTATATACTCAATCTTTCAACTTCTAACGATAAATAAAAGAAATGATTCCTAAAGATTTTCGTGCATTGCAAGCTATATATGAAGACTATCGAGGTCAGGATAGGGAAATTTCTGACAATCTCAAGTATATGCCTCGTACTGACCTCAAAAATTCATATATAGGTGGACCAGGCAAAGATCCAGGATCTCACAACCCTATTATGTCATCAACCATTCCTTCTGAAGGTGAAGAAGAGGTTGAATCTATACTCTCTAAAATTCAAGAGTTTATATCGCAAGCTGAAGACGATGGTCAAACACACACAAAATCTGTATTATTTGATCTCTTAACTTTTATTAAAAAAAGTTAGCAAACACACGACATTTTCATACTTTTAGCAATAATTAATTATATGGAAACGGTAAAGATTGCAGCTGAGTTTAAAGAAGAGCTAAGAAAGCTCGGCTGTTCCGATGGTGATTATGTAACCATCTATAAAAAGGAGGACGGTAAAATATTCTTCCGATTAGGTTGTTGTAAGTTTCATTTACTTGCAAATGAGTTTGAAACTATTAAATACAAAGAAGTAGTATAAAATTATGATTAAAAAACTATCAGAAACATCAGTTCAATTATGCGGCGATAAAAAATGCTGCCCTATTATTAACAAGCTTGAAGATGGAACGTATGAGGTTCTAGACGACTATGGTAATAAGATTAAAGTTACAAAAGAAGATCTAGATTTGGTATCAGATGGCGTTAAAGCTCTAACCACCTCTAAAAATGATCAACTTATCCTTGGTTAATCTACTATTTTACACAATTGCGTGTATAGGTATGTGTTTCATACTTAAGTATGGTACTATACTTGCTGCAGTTAGAAATTTTCTAACTAAGCGATCTGAGTATTTAAAGGAACTCTTTTCATGTTCGTTATGCCTAGGGTTCTGGTGTGGTATTATAACTGGTATTGCTGTTGATCCGTATTACTTCCTTGCATGGGGATTTTATGGAGCAGCTGTTTGTTGGGTGGGAGATTTCTTGGTAGATATACTAGTAAAATGGTCGCGATAGAATAAATACTAATGTATGGAAATCTTAACTCAATACCTAATCGGCCAACCCTGGTTTGCCATCGTAACAGCTACAGTCACCCTAGCATCTGCTATCGCAGCACTGACACCAACTCCCAAGTCAACATCTAAACTAGCCAAAGTTTATAAGCTCGTTGACTTTCTTGCACTTAATATTGGCAAAGCTAAAGACAAAGGCGTTAACAAGTAATAACGCTTTAATATCTTTAAATTAAAATGGCGCTAGATATCTAGCGCCATTTTTTTATCCGTAAGTGTTAATAAAATAATCTTCTCCAAGTTTAAATTCATCAGTGAACTCTCTCAACCCTGGAGATGTATGTGTTATCATTATATCTCCAACGCCCACCTTATAACCTTTTTGGTGACACGTTAAAGTGTATATTAAATCATAAAAATGAAACTTAGCTGGATTACTCTCATCAAATCTTACGTTCTTAAATACATCTCTCTTTATAGCAAGAAAGACTCCATCTAACATAACAGCTCTGTGCGGATATACACCAAAACTAGTCATAAACTTACGATCCTCTGTACCGTGAGCTACTGCTCCGTGTAAGTGTTGAGGTTCAGACATTAGATGCCACAAAGCTGGCTTTTGAATCTTTGCTTGTGAAGTACCAGCTACCCCAATCACATCAAATCCCTTGAATGCTCTTGAGAGCTCCAACGCTACTGACGAGTTGATAATTATATCATCGTGACAGAGGACTAAATAGTCAACGTTTCTCTCAAGGGATATGTCGATGGCTGCATTATATACACTTGGCAAAGAATTTAAATTATTCTCTGCAAATGTAAACATATCTTTATGGTGCTTATAAAGCACACAATCCTCTTTCTTCCCCTTTGTGGCTGAAAAATATAGCGTATTCATAAAAATAAAAATGGTGATCTAGTTGTGAATGTATCTACTACCTCCCATCCCTCGAAATCTTTAAGCATCATAATAACACCCTCTGGTAGAACTCTAAATCCTTCACCACCTATAGTAGAAAACTCACCATTATCATTATAGTGTAAAATAGAACCTTGTCTAGCAACATATACATCATTGCAATCTGTATCCACTATAGCTACTGCAAACGTACCTTGTAGCTTATTAAGAGTAGCCTTGATAATCTCTGGAGCAGTTAACTCTTCCTCATTATCCGCTTGTGATTCTGTAAAGTATTGAAGAAGTTTCGGGATAACAGAAGTATCAACGGGGTTAGGTGTCTTATCAAATAGATTATTAGTGTTATATTCATGTAAAATGTCGTGATGATTAGTTAAAACGCCGTTGTGTACGACAGACCACGATGTAGATGTAAAGGGATGTGAGGTTTCATGCTCCCAATCTCTTTTTGCAGACGTTGGAGCCTGAGTATGACCTATAAAATATAGACCTTTACTAAGCTGCAATTCATTTTCGATATCAATCTTACCTTTTGCCTTGGTAGTTTGCTGTGTATTAACTCCCTCTAAACATACTAATGAAGAGCTAAATGTACCTCGTTCAAAATTTGTATTATACAAATCTTTTACCCTTTCAATTTTTTGGCTTCCAAATATACCACACATTAATTTAAATATTCTCTACGCGTTTTGTCAATTCTCCAGAAGAAATCTATTTGATCGGTTAAAGTATTCCTAGCTAGACAAGTTTTAGGGTACTCAATCCCATCATACATCATAATCCAACTTATTCTCTCTTTTTGAGGCTTTTCTATACCCAACTTTAATAAAGTAGATTTTCCTAGCCCCTTAACCTTAAACAGATCATTGTTTCCTCTAAAAGGTCTGCAAGCTATGATGCGATCTGCCACTTTCATACCTATACCTGGTATCTTCCGTAGTCTTTCATACGTCATTTCATTGAAATCAGACCAATTAAGTTGATGTTCCTCCATAAATAAAGTATATATGACTAGTTTCCAAAATCTACTTAAAAGAATCACTGTAATATCTGAAGAAAAAGCATCTCCATATAAGTCATCTCACCCTGCTTTTGGTGGCATTACGAAGAAACTTAAGGGTGCTGGGTTAAGCTCTGCACCACTAGACACGATTAGGTTTATTAGAGAGATTCTCTTTGAACTCGACGTCATTACATCAGAAGAGCATAAAGAAGTTAAGAGTGCTCCTGGGTTCTCAGGTAAGAAGCAAGCAATTCTTAAGCTTCTCAAAAGTAAACAAGTTCAGATCAACGCCATGAGTGAAGAAATCTCACGTAAAGTGTCAGAGACACTTGATGATTTCATCTCTAGAGCAGGTGCTAATAGAGGACGTGAAGAAAAGTATGCAGCTGCAGCTGCTTCTAAAGAAATCTCTAAAGAAATGAGACAAGTTAAATCAGGTAAGGAGATGGATGACGCTCTTACAGATATTATCTCAGATGAAAGAATTCTTATTCAAACATCTATTGTTAAAATACTTTCTGAGATTGAAAATCAAATAGAATCGCCGGAGTTTGAAGGTATCGATGAGTTAGCTATCGAAGAAGTATTCCAGTTCGCTAAAAAAATTAGCACTATCACACAGCTTAAAAGCTTTCTTAGACAGTTGAATTCAACCCCTGGTTACGAGCTGATAGCAGCATATCTATCGTCTGCCGTTAAACCTATCATACAAGGACTAGCAGATTTATCCATGGCTGAGGATGAAGAAGGTGAGGTAGACGGCTACTCCGATATAGAGGCTTCAGAGGAGGAAATTATAGACGAGCCTATTGTTGCTGAGTCTGCTAACTATACATCTTCATATATGTCTGAATTGGTATCAGAATCTAAGAGAGTCTCCACCGAACCTGTTAAATATCAGTCGTTCAGAGACAAATACAAGCCTCAAACTATTAGTCAGCTTGAGGAATTAAGAAGATACGGGCTATAATTATATAGCCCTGCATCCTCGCTGTTGATACAGCTCATCAATCTTATCTTGCTGAGCATATTTAATAGGGTCTCTATAACCACTCTCTAAAAAGCCTGCAAGTCTTAGGCTTGATGACGGGGTAGTGGCATCTGCTAGACCATCTTCACGGTTTGAATAACAAGTCCATGTATCTTCAAACATTACACCTAACTTTACACCCTCTCTTACAATGTCAGCTTTAGACATAGTTAGTAGAGGTGCATCGATCTTGACTTGATGCTGTCTATTTTGCGATACTAGCTCGTTATACTTAGATACAAATATATCTGTTGTATCCCAGTAACCTGCTAATGAATCTACTTCAGCGGCACCATACCATACATCTTGTGCACCTAAGCTTTCTGCATAAGCGCAGCAAATACTTAAGAACATTTGATTTCTAAACGGTACATATGAAACTGGTTGAGCGTCACCAGCCATTTTACTAATATCTGGATTATCAATCTCAAGATTAGTAAGAGATGACGTAGGTGAGATGTCTTTAATATAAGATACATCTAGCACCTTATTAGTAAATTTTACATTAGGATATTTCTTTTGTAGGTTCCACTTCTGAAGAACTATGCATT
>Ga0181346_1001435_pt1 | contig 10475 bp, 9 predicted proteins | sample Su13VDMM15DN_FD_130100 | JGI IMG/M metagenome (GOLD analysis project Ga0181346, IMG submission 130100) | Freshwater viral communities from Lake Michigan, USA - Su13.VD.MM15.D.N | ecosystem: Environmental > Aquatic > Freshwater > Lake | place: USA: Michigan | collected 2013-07-15 | reverse complement strand
CTAAAAGCCTGGGGTGCATCCTCAAAAGCTGACGCAAAGGTAAAAGCCAAGTCTATTTCAGAACGAAATAAGGCGAAGGCAAAATGAGAGCATTATCGGTTGGAGTTAGTCCCACAGCGGCAGTAGACACAACAGTCTATACCTGCCCTACGGGCTATTACGCCAAATTCACTGTAATGTATATACACAATACAGGTGGGTCTACCAAGCATATAACTGTTCAATGGTTTGACTCTAGTGCTAACACCACGCTTGATATTTTGACTCAATACGATTTCACATCAAAAACCTATTTGCAGTTTGATGGCAACGCTTACATTGTGTTTGAAGAAGGTGACAAGTTAAAAATAACTACTCAGGCAGGAAGCTCATTTAGTTTTATAGCGACATTTGAAGAAGAAGGGTTGACACGATCATGACCTACATTGAACTTATCAACGATGTTTTGATTCGGTTGCGTGAGACTACCGTAGCCACCAGCGGACAAACCACCTATTCCACATTGATAGGTAAGTTTGTCAATGATGCCAAACGCCAGGTAGAGGATGCGTTTAGCTGGAATGTGCTGGGTACTACGGTAACGCTGACAACGGTGGCGGCAACTTACAGCTACAGCCTCACTGGTGCAGGTCAAAAATTTCAAGTGATGGATGTTATCAACACTACGTCAAACGTAGGAATGAAAAACATCAGTTTTGTGGAGATGAACCGATATCAGAATCTTGTACCCACCACAAACGGTATTCCGCAGTATTACGCATTTGATGGTGTAGACGCTAGTGGTGACACCAAAGTAACGCTCTACCCCCGTCCAGATGGGGTTTACAGCATCCTGTTTTCATTAACAGTGCCGCAGGCAACTTTGTCATCTGACGCTACGTCAGTCTTGGTTTCTGATGCCTTGGTGGCGCAGAATGCTTACGCAAAGGCTTTGGTTGAGCGTGGTGAGGACGGTGGTTTATCGTCCTCTGAGGCGTATCAACTTTACAGGTCAATGCTATCTGACGCCATTGCCTTGGAGGCTACTCGCTATCCAGAAAATCAGGAGTTTGTTGCGATATGAGCCAAGCACTGCAAACTGCTAGTGTTCAAGCGCCAGGGTTCTACGGGCTAAACACGCAAGACTCTCCACTGGACTTGTCCAGCGGGTTTGCTTTGGAAGCTACTAATTGCATCATTGACCAGTACGGACGCATTGGCGCTAGAAAAGGATGGTCAAGGATTAATGCAGCATCAGGAAATCTTGGTGCTAATGATATTGGTGTTATCCATGAGTTAGTGCAAATTGATGGAACAATCACAGTTCTTTTTTCCGGTAACAACAAACTTTTCAAGTTAAGCAGCACCAATACAGTTACCGAGTTGACGTATGGCGGCGGTGGCACAGCGCCTACGATTACAGCTAACAACTGGTCATGCGCTTCGCTCAACGGAATCACTTACTTCTTTCAAACTGGCTATGATCCATTGATCTATGACCCAGCAGTAAGCACTACAACCTTTAGGCGTGTTAGTGAGAAAACTGGTTATGTTGGTACTGTTCCAAGCGCAGATATTGTTATTTCAGCGTTTGGCCGCTTGTGGGCTGCTAATACTGCATCAGTAAAAAGCACAGTCTTTTTTTCAGACTTGCTGGCCGGTCATGTGTGGTCAACTGGAACATCTGGCTCTTTGAATGTTGACAGGGTTTGGGCTAATGGAGCCGATGAGATCACCGGCCTAGCAACGCATAACGGTGCCTTAATCATCTTTGGCAAACGTCAAATCTTGGTATATCAGAACGCAACAACTCCAGCAACGATGTCATTAAGTGACGCTGTTGGTGGTATCGGCTGCACTGGTAGGGATACAGTTCAAAGCACGGGTAAGGACATCCTTTTCCTGTCTAACTCTGGCGTTAGGTCATTCGCTAGGACAATCATTGAGAAGTCTGCGCCATTGGGTGACTTGTCAAAAAATGTCCGTAATGACTTGATAGCATCACTTTCTAGTGAAAATTTGGCTAACGTCAAATCAGTTTATTCTGAAAAGGAAGCGTTTTATCTGCTTACTTTGCCATCTACTAAGCAAGTGTATTGTTTTGATACGCGAGTGCAGTTGCAGGACGGATCGTTTAGGGTGACTGTTTGGGACTCCATTGAGCCTACTGCTTTACTCTATCGGCGCAATGGTGATTTGGTGATAGGAAAGAACGGTTATTTGGGCAAGTACGAGAACTATCAGGACTACACATCATCGTACCGTTTGCTTTACTACACCAATCAATCTGACATAGGTATTCAAAATGCCACTTCAGTATTGAAGAAGTTAAAGGCAGTTGTTATTGGTGGGTCTAACCAGTTCATCACAATGAAGTGGGCATTTGACTTTACAGCGAACTATTTATCTAACAATGTTGCTATCCCAACGCAAGGAATATCCGAATACGGAATTGCTGAGTACGGTGCAAATGCTACCGTTGTTGCTCAATATGCTGATGGTATTGCTTTGCAGACTTTAGTTACGCAAGCTAGTGGAGCGGGTAAAATTGTCCAAACTGGATATGAGGCAACGATAAACGGCAGCGCCCTGTCTATTCAGAGGATCGAAATCCAATTTAAGGATGGAAAACAAACATGAGTAACTATACACAGTCCACGAATTTCGCCACCAAGGATGCTCTTACGTCTGGTGATCCTCTGAAGATTCTCAAGGGTACAGAGATCAATACCGAGTTTGCCAATATTGCTATTGCGGTGGCAACAAAGGCAGACCTGGTTAGCCCTACGTTCGTGACTCCTGCGCTGGGAACTCCGGCTAGTGGAGTGATGACGAATGTCACTGGCTTACCTTTGACCACTGGAGTAACTGGCACCTTACCTGTTGCTAATGGCGGTACGGGCGTAACAACTTCAACTGGCTCGGGCAACAATGTTTTGTCAACTAGCCCAACGCTGGTTACGCCTCTACTTGGAACGCCCACATCGGGCGTACTTACTAACACTACTGGTTTACCCTTAACTACTGGAGTTACAGGTACGCTACCAGTAGCTAATGGCGGCACTGGAGTTACTACTTCCACGGGTTCGGGTAACAACGTACTTTCTACTAGCCCCACGCTAGTAACTCCCGCATTAGGAACGCCAACGAGTGGTGTCCTGACAAATTGCACTGGCTTGCCTGTTAGCACTGGAATTGATGGTTTGGCTACTAACGTAGCCGCATTTTTGGCAACGCCATCAAGTGCTAACTTAGCCGCAGTTTTGACAGACGAGACAGGAACAGGCGCTAGTGTATTTGCAACTAGCCCAACTCTGGTTACTCCTCTACTTGGAACGCCTACATCTGGCGTACTTACTAACACTACTGGTTTACCCTTAACTACTGGCGTAACCGGCACACTCCCTGTTGCTAATGGAGGCACAGGGGTAACAAGTTCTACTGGTTCAGGTAACACCGTACTCTCAACTAGCCCTACGCTAGTCACACCTTTGCTTGGCACACCCACATCAGGCAACCTAGAAAACTGCACGTTTCCAACGCTAAATCAAAACACTACAGGTACGGCTGCGGGTCTTTCTGCAACTTTGGCAGTTGCTTCTGGCGGTACAGGCGCCACTTCTCTTACGGCAAACAATGTGCTTCTAGGTAACGGCACTTCTGCGGTTCAAGTAGTAGAGCCTAGTACATCAGGAAATTTACTGACAAGTAACGGCACAACATGGACAAGTTCTGGCCCAAACACACTAGGTTATAGCCAAACTTGGCAAGACGTAACAACTTCTCGCGCCAGCGGAGTAACCTACACCAACTCAACCGGCAAACCCATTCAAGTCAATGTTGCTGGGGATTGCAGTTCTGGCAGTGCAATTCTTTCTTTAACTGTTAGCGGCGTTGTAATATCAGGCGGTCAAGTGACAAATATTGCAAATCAAATTGCTCAAGTAGGCGCAATTATTCCTCCTAGCGCAACATATATTTTGTCAGTAAGTACCGGAACGGTAACGCCAACTCATTGGTCAGAACTTCGCTAAATTATGATTACTCACCACTTTAGTGATGGCTTGTACGCAAAGGAAACGCATATTAGTGCGGGTCAGATGCTCATGCAACACAAGCACGAGTATTCGCACTTTGGCATTCTTGCTAAAGGTAGAGTTGTTTTTGTCAAGGATGGGGACATACAAATCATTGATGCTCCAGCCTGTTTAAACATTGTTGCAGGTCAAAATCATGGCATTAAAGCTATGACCGATGTTGTTTGGTATTGCATTCATCACACTGACGAGAAAGACCCGTCAAAGATAGATGATGTTTTGATTAAAGGGGATTGATATGCCTTTCATTATGGCTGGTGGTGCTTTATTAGGTGGGTTGTTGCAAGGCAACTCAGCGCAAAATGCTGCGAGGACGCAGGCCGCTGCACAAGAAAGAGCAGCCCAATTAGCCGCTGAAGAGGCCCGTTTCCGGCCTGTAGGTGTCACTACAAGGTTTGGATCGTCAAACTTCCAAACAGGCCCAGATGGGCGCGTTACCGGCGCTGGTTACAACTTATCGCCAGAGATGCGGGCTTACCAAGATCGCTTTTTGGGATTGGCGGGTCAAGGACTGACGCAAGCAGAGCAAGCACAGCAGCAGTTCGCACCGCTACAGCAAGCAGGCCAAAGTCTATTTGGGCTTGGTCAGCAGTACCTTAGCCAGCCTGCGGATCAACGCTTGGGTGGAATTGCAAACCAATACCTTGGGCAGCAACCAAATTTTGGCATAGGACAGATTGGTCAGCGACTGTTGGGCCAAGGTCAAGATCAACAGATAACCAACATAGCGCGTCAGCAGTTTGGCGGCGTTCCTACTGAGATAGGCGCTAGAGGCTCTGAGTTTTTGCGCCAAGGCCAAGACCAACAACTGATTGACATTGCTCGACAACAGTTCGGCGGTGTTCCTACTGATATAGGTACAAGAGGTGCAGAGTTTTTACGTCAAGGTCAAGATCAACAATTGGTTGATATTGCTCGTCAGCAGTTCGGCCCTTCCGCTGGTGCCCAGGCGCTTACTTCGCTTGGTCAGCAATATGTGGCGCAATCACCACAAGAGGCCGCGCAAAAGTACATGGCCTCACAGCAGGAATTGCTTGCTCCAAGCCGAGAGCGTTCAATGGCGCAGTTGCAGAACACTTTGTTCCAGCAAGGGCGTGGCGGGTTAAGTGTTGGCGCAACTGGTGCGCGTCCAAGCGGCGCGGCTGGCCTTGGTGCTACCACTCCAGAACTGGAAGCGTACTACAACGCACAAGCCCAGCAAGACGCAGGCTTGGCAGCGCAAGCGCAACAAGCTGGTCAACAGCAAGCCTCTTTTGGCGCAGGTCTGTTAGGCCAAGGCCAAGCGCTAGGCCAAAGCCAAGTCGGATTTGGTGCTGGTCTATTGAGCCAACAACAAGCGGCAGAAGCTGCTCGTGCAAGCCTTGGCGCGGGTCTTACCGCACAGCAACAGGCGTTAGGTCAAGGCCAAATCGGATTTGGCGCTGGAATATTGAATCAGCAACAAGCAGCAGAAGCGGCGCGTGTGGGATTGGGTGCAGGGCTTACCGCTCAACAGCAGGCATTGGGACAAGGCCAGATTGGTTTTGGTGCGGGACTGTTGAGCCAACAGCAAGCGCAAGAGGCACAGCGCCTTGGCCTTGGCTCGGCGTTCACGGCGCAACAGCAGGCACTAGAGCAAGGACGTTATGGTTTTGGCTCAGACCTTCTTGCCCGTCAGCAAGCTATGGATCAAGGTCGCGCCAGCTTTGGTGCTGGTTTGTTCGGCACTGGTGGCAACTTAATTACGCAAGGCTATCAAGGACAGGTTGGTGCTTTGTCGCCTTACCAAGCCTATCTACAAGGCGCTACAGGGCTAGAGTCACTGGGACAGCAATCACTAAATCAAGGCATCAATATCGGCACCAGAGGAATGAGTCCTAGCGCAGCAAATGCTTTGTATGGTGGTGGCATGGCATCGGCAGGCAGCAATGCGGCTGCTAACGCTTACAACCCGTTTGCTACTGCTTTGCAAGGTGTCTCTCAAAACCCTCAACTAGCAAACAGCATACAAAATCTATTTGGTGGCGGTAGAAGCCCTGGCTTTGTTGATTACACGACAACAGGCAATGCCTTTAGTCTTTCGCCGTACTATCAAAACCGTTTATTCGGTTCGTTTGGAACATAGGAGTAATCATGGCAACAAATATTGTCCAATCACTTTTTGGCGTTAGCCCTGAGTCCTATCAGCAGGAGCAGTCTGCTATGGCTGACCAGCGGGCAATGCAGTACGCTAGATTAGACCCATTCCAACAAGCTAACTACGGTATTGCTCGTGGTGCTTATGGCTTGGCTGGTGCCGTGGGTGGTGCGCTTGGAGGACAAGACCCTGAGTTGCAGAAGATTAGCGCACGAAATTCCATAGCCAAACAGATTGATTTTTCCGATCTGAATTCCATAGCGCAAGGCGTACAAATGTTGGGCAGTTCTGGCGACACAGTTGGCGCTATGCAGTTGCAACAAATTCTTCTTGACCAACAAGCTAAATTAGCGTCTATTGGCAAGGATGAAGCGGCTGGGCAAGCGTCATTGGCCGCTGCTAAACGAGAAAGAACACCGCCAGCAGCGCCCACGACCAACGACTTGACCAACGCCCGCGCTATTGCAGCGCTGGCAGGGCCAGAAGGCTCGCCTGAGTACATAAATGCTTTCAATAAAGAGTACGCTCGGCTGACTACAAAAGAGCCTAAAGATATTAAAGACCCTCGTTTTGGCGTAGACCGTGAAGCCATAGCTGAAGAAATGTATGAATCGTCTTTTGCTGGATTAACAAAAGAGCAAAAAGCTGCTGTTAACAAGCGCCTTGAAGAAGAAAGCGGGCGAAAAGCTGAGAAAGGCGCAGCAAAACTTACCAACGTCATGCCAGGTACAAGCGCGTTGGTTGATATACCAGCTTTCCGCGCTAAGGTTCAAGGAACTATTGATCCGCAACTAAAAACTGTTAACGCAACCGATCAAGCATTGCAAGCCATTGAAGATTCGTTGTCTACAGGAAACTTTGCTTCTTACCGTGCTGCACAAGTGCAGTTTGCCAGAGCCATTGCCGGTGCAGGAGATTTAAGCCAACGCGAACTTAAAGCAGCCGGTGCTGACCCGTCTTTATTGGGTGGAACGGCTGATTATTTATCTAGCTTGTTTACTTCAACACCTACCACCGATACGCAAAATAAAATAAAAACAACTTTAGAGGCTATTCGCAAAGTGGCTGCTAAAAAAGCATCTACTGAGGTTGACCAACAGCGTAAGATGGCACTGCGTTCACCTGGTTACAACCCAGATGCTGTAACGGAGGCGCTTACGTTTCCTGAATTAGCGCCTCGCGTTGTTGCGCCAGTGCCAGGCGCTTTGGGTGGTGATTTAGCCGCGCAAGCAGCCGCAGAATTGGCTCGTCGTAAAGCAGCAAAGGCAAAATAACATGGCCCTAGATTTATCAAAACTTTCAGACGCTGAGTTAGAAGCCATATCAAATGGTGAATTAACTTCTCTATCAGATGCAACACTTAAATCTCTTGCTGGCACGCCTACAGGAGATTACCGCGCAGAAGCATTACGCAAAGGCGTAGCATCAACCCCTGCAATGATTTCTGGGTTGGGCGCTCTTTACGGTGAAAGTTCTGCTGGTCAAGGCTCTGGCATACCACAACTAATCCAAGCATTGCGTAAACCAAGCCAAGCAGAACCTCCACGTTCACCTGGAGAAGTATATTCTTCGGCGCAGCAGCCGGTCTATAAAAGCATTATGTCTGCGCTTGGCAGCACTGGTGCAGAACCTCAAACTGGTACAGAGAAAATTATTGCCGGTGGTTTGCAAGCTGGATCAGACCCGCTTTCTTATGCGTTTTCACCACTAGCTGCAATTAAGCGCATGGGGATGTTTGGACAAGCCCTTATGCGTCCTGCGGAGCAAGCTATTGTTGGTGGCGGCGCAGAAGCTGGTGGCATGGCCGGTGAATATGCTGGCGGCAAAGTTGATATGCCAGGTACAGGCCGCATTGTTGGTGGTTTACTAGGTGGCGGCGGTGCGGCGTATGGCACAGGAACTTTACTAAAAGCTGCGCCATTGGGAGGCAAAGCCTATGATTTAGCTAAAGGTCAATGGGATAAGGTCAGAGGAACAGACCCCGAAGATACGCTACTTAAAGATGTAAACAACCGTATTAGCAACATCTTTATTGCAGCGGGTGCTGCTGACCCTAACTTTATGAAAACGCTTACCGACGCTGCTAAAGCGCAAGAAAGTGTTTTCCTTAAAGCACCAGGCGGCGTTGAACTCAAAATGCCAATATCGGCTATGCTTGCTGATAATCCGGTTATCAACAACTTCATTCAGAATCTATCAGCGCGTGACCCTGTATTCCGCGCTCAATATGGCGCTCAATATAATTCGGCTAAAGAAGCATTGGCCGCAAACCAGATTCGCCTATTTGGCGATCCTACAAAAGTAAGTGTTACTGCTGTTGGCACAGATTTATCTAAGGCGCAAGTTCGCAGAGTTCGTTCGTTGGACGAGCAGATAGCTGATGCTTACAAAGACCAATCAATTGACCCAAATATGTTTGGTCAACGTGTAGCTAATCTGGTCGAGAAGAAAGAAAAAGCAGCTTATGCTGAAGTCAAGCCTCTCTACACAGAAGCGTTTGATATTGCTAAGACTAAGAATCTACAATTGCCAGCCGAATCGGTTGATGACATTTACAATTTTGTTGGCAGTGAACGGGCGTCTGACATTTTTAAAACTTTCCCGTCTATCTACAACCGAGTGCAGTCTAGATTTAGGCCATCCACTGTTGAGCCAAGCGCCATCCTGACTGCTGAAGGCAAGCCAATGACGCCAGGTGGCGTTCAGTTTAGCGCGGCCACGATTGAGGACTTAGACTCTCTCAAACGCGAGATTAATCGACAGTTAAGCAAAACTGATGTTCCAAGTGAAATTCGTTTGCTTTCAGAATTCAAGCAGCGTGTTGGTGGGCATATTGACAACCTCGACCCTGACTTTGTAGCAGCGTATCGCAATGCTGACAAAGCATATTTGCAAAAAATTGGCTTGCCATTTGATGCGGCTACCTTACGCGCAGTTGACCGTAAAAAGTTTGTTGAACAAATAGCACCAGCAATCATTGGAAACAAGTCCAATGTTTCTGAGTTTGTTGCAGCTACTGGCCCTGAAGGATTGCAATTAGCACGATCTGCTTTTTTAGACAGTTTTACCAATGCCGCGCTCAAGAATGATGTTTTAGACCCCAAAGCTGCGGCCAAATGGCTCAAGAAAAATGAAGGCGGTGTATCGCTGGTGCCTGGCTTGCGCGATGAGTTGCAGGCAGCTACCACTGATGTCCAACAGTTGCTGGCAGAGCGTACCCGTCTTAACGCCGACTTTAAGCGTGTTGCTGGTGATCAGATTATTAGCGCACAAGGCGTTGGTAGCCCACAAGAGTTGGTTTCCAAAATGTACGGCGATGTCAAGTTCACCAACAAATTCATGCAGCAGTACGGAGCCAATAAAGATTCTGTTAACGCTGTGCGGTCATTCATGCTTGATGATTTAGTTAACTCAGCAGACCCAATTGCCCTATTGGCTGACCGCAATAAGTCGGCTATATTTAATCGTGTGTTTGGGCCGACTTACTCGCAAAAGGTGCAGGACTTCGTGACGGTTTCTGACCGAATGACACGCGATCTGACTAATGTGACATTTAAGGGCGAGACTGTACCTCGAACTCCAATTGAGCAGTTAACCGGAATACCACCTGAACAAATCCTATCTCGCATATACAACCCTGTATCTGGCGCAACTTACGCTATCACTTCATTGTTCAGTAAGTTCTGGGCCAAAAAGGCATCTGAAGCTACTGAAGCAAAGCTGAAAGAATTACTGCTTAACCCTAGCGATGCGGTCAAGGTATTTCAAGCTGTGCAACCAAAAGTCTCTGGGCTTGACCAGAAAAAAGTTCAAGACGCTATTGAAATCGGGCGAAAATACGGGATTCAGTGGGTATCTGACGCTGCTAATGACATTACTTCCGGCGCTGCTCGCGGTGCAGTGCAGCAATCGCAAGAACAAGAGTAAAACAGGATACCTCCAATGTATGCGTTTGTTTCTTTTTTTGGTTTTGCTACTGTCAGTGGCTCTGGCGCAGGACAAGTTAATCCTGTCTATAGAGCCGCCACCACCGCTGCCAAAAAAGCCACCAAAGGCAATGCCAGGATGCGCGGTACAGGAGCTATACGTTATTGGTTTGACAATGCACGACCCTTCGGAACGACACAAAGCCATGCTAGGCTGGCTGGATAGAACAAAGTGTAGTGGTGACGATTACGTCCTAATTTGGAATGCCCTACCGGAGTGGGCAGGTACTTCAGATAGCCGCGCACTGCGGGCCAAAGGAATGGAGAGGGCAAGATGACTGAATCATGATTAGCACG
>Ga0181346_1001427_pt1 | contig 10509 bp, 8 predicted proteins | sample Su13VDMM15DN_FD_130100 | JGI IMG/M metagenome (GOLD analysis project Ga0181346, IMG submission 130100) | Freshwater viral communities from Lake Michigan, USA - Su13.VD.MM15.D.N | ecosystem: Environmental > Aquatic > Freshwater > Lake | place: USA: Michigan | collected 2013-07-15 | reverse complement strand
GAAAAGGTCCAGAGTTTGTATCAAGAATTGCTTTGTTACCACTTAATTGTTCTTCAAGATTCATTACTGCTTGTTGATAAGCAAAATTAGGAATAAAACCGCCATACTTACTATCTATATTTCCAACATTATAAACACCAGCCAAATCAGATCTTAAAGCTGCATAATTAACCCCTTCTCCTACCTGTTCCGCTCTTTTACGATAAGGACTTAATCTCATTTCTGTACCAACCTTATTATTTTTAATTAAAAAATCTTCATAATATTTTTTCAATAAACTAGTTCTTAATTTAATTTCTTCCTTATCTACGAACTTACCAGATTCAGAATAATTTTTAAGAAAATCCCAAGAAGGTTTTGTTTCAGGATTTTTAGACCAAAAACCTCCAATAACTTTATAGAGTCTATCATAATTAACCCTCTTCATTTTACCAGAAACTTCACCAGTAAAAACAGCTTCACGATCTGGAACGTATCTTGAATTTCCAAAAGCCTCACTCATCATTCCTTTTCCAAGTCCCAATGAAGCGGTTTTCCCTCCACTAGATAATTTTAAAGCTGCTGTTTTAGCTTGATTTTCAGCACTTTTATTAACGTCTCCATATATTTTAGGATTAAGGAAAGAAGGGTCTGCAATAAAAGCGTTATGGCCTATTATGGCCGCAATCATATTATTCCAAGCTTCTTTTAACATAGAACCACTCAATTTTTGACCGGGTATTCTAGCAACAGTGCCACTTAATCCAGTTCCTCCTTCAGGAAATAATTTTGAACCTGTTTGTGTTCTAAAGAATTTTATTACATCTGAAAAATTAGGAATAAAACCTTTAGAAAATGAATTTTTCTTAGATTGATATCTTCTCATTAAACCGTCTGTAAGTAATCCAAGTTTACCCCTCATGGTTGGATCAACATCTGCATAACTATTTTTTACAATAGGCGCAATACTTTGTTCGAATGGATTTAAAAATCCATCAGGACTTTTTCCTGTAGGATCAAAATATTTAGGATCGTTAAATATAATAGACATCAATTCAACATTTTTAGCCAATTCTGGATTCTCTTCAAAAAGACCTCTCAATTTCGCATCTGCAATTTGAGAAATAGTTTGTTTTTGATTATCTTTTGATTGCTTAAGTTCAAGCATTCTAAAATTAGCGCCACCAATTTTTTGCGCCAAATCTATTGGATCTCTATTAGAGATAGCATTTGTCGGAGTATTTTTAAAACCAGCTTCTTTAGATCTTACAACTTGTTTAGAACCTAAAGCAATATTCATTGCTGATCTTACAAAGTCTTCATATAGAAAAGAAATCATATCAGCATTTCCTACTTTTGCGTAATTATGATCTAAACCTTTTCCATAAGTTGGAAAATCAATTTGCCTGAAGACATCTTTATCTGAAGCTGTATTTTTATAAGAAGATGCATATTTTTTGAACCAAGGTATTCTTGCAGCGTCTACTGGTATAGCAAAGTTTGGAATAAAACCTTCTGCGGATTTTGGTTCAAAAAATCTTCTGCCACCTTCAATAGTTAGACGTTTAAAATCTTCTTTATTTTTAAGTACTGTTTCGCCAATTTTTGCTCCTTTTTTATAATCTTTCTCTCCAAGCTTAGTTACTTTTATTCTAAGTTGTTGAGACTCAAATTGTTCAACTTTTGGATGATCTGGGTATTGCCAAATACCTTTTTTATTCTCCTTGCTTACATTTGTTAATCTAATTAATTCAGAATCTCTTGTATATCTTAAATCTGGCACCGCTAAACCGCTTTCAACCAATAGCTTCGCTATTGCTGGATCATCAAAAACGCCTCTGTTATAAGCCGCTCTATTTGTAAGTATATTTGAATTTAATAAATCTATACCAGACGTTTGAGAATATCGAGATGCCAATAAATTTTTAGCTTGTTCATAACCAAATTGCCTATTTTCAGGAGCGTCAACTGAGGCTAAACGAAAATCTTTTGATAAAGGAACAACTGGAAACGCAGCAATTGTATCTCCATCTTTTACATTTAATTTTTCAGAGACTAATTTTTGTTGTCCTTTTGCAAAATTAGGCACAAATCCACCATACATATACGGATCAACACCCGTTTGATTCATAGATTTTATTCTATGCATACGGCCCGCTTTTGATCCTTCTGGAGGATTAATAAAAGGTTGAGCAAAACCGGGAACGTATTTTACTTTTTCTGCGCTATTCATTACTCCACCAACTGGAGCGGTCATAACTTTTCCGGCTTTATAACCACCAATTGCTGCACCCATTACTTCAGCATTTTGAACGTCTCTTGGTATATAACCACCAGCTTTTATTTTTCCAACCTGTAGTCCAGCTTGACCTACCGTTATATTGCGAGGAGCTAAAGCGACGGCTAGCTCTTTAGCCGTTGCTAACTGCTGTTGATATTGAGCGGTTTGGGCCTGAGCTAAATTAAATAAAGTTTGAGCCTGAGAAACAAGATTACCCTGCTGACCCTGCAAAGCCAAAGAAACCTGAGATTGACTTTGAATAATTTTTAAAACTGCTTCTTCAATATTTTTTCTTTTCTGCGTTTCAGTAGTGATTCCGAATAATGCCGGTAATGCTGAACTTGCATAACTGAAAGTGTTTGTTATGACTTTTCCGATAACTGCAACTGCTCCAACTAAACCGGGACCGCTTAAAATATTTTTAATACCAAGCAACAAACCGTTCGCAAATTGAGAACCAAGTCCTTCTCCTTCTAAAAGATTATTAATATATGTTATCGCATCATTAAAAGGACTAACTAAGCTTTTAAATACAGGTTCAAAAGTTACTTTACCAATGTTATTACTTAATTGTTGAAGATTAGTACCTGTTTGAGAAATAAGAGCGGCTAAAGTTAGATTTAGTTTTGCATTAGCTTGTTCAGCTTCGTTTGTAGCTTTTGCTCCGTATTCTAAAGCTTTATTATAAACTCCTTGTTCATTATTAAGATCGCTAATAATGGATTTCAAGATGTTAACTTGATAAACACCAGCGACTTGTTCAGAAAGACTTGCTTTTTGAGCGGTACTTAAATCTTTATAAGCTCCAGCAAAATTTTGAAGAATTTGAATTGCTGGTAAAACATTTCCTTCGATATCTCTAACGGAAACGTTAAAGTTTTCCAACTGATCTAAAGTTTCACTTCTTTGTAGACGGGTAAAAATTGTTTTTAAAGCGTTACCAATAACTGCGCCACCGCGAGCGGTTTTTTCTTGAGCAGAAGCGACCAAAGCATTCAATTGATCAAAGTTCACTCCAGCTTCTTTTGCCGCTTGACCTGTTCTAGAAATGGCCGAAGTCAAGTCATCGGCTGAAACAGCAAATTGTTGTTCGACGGCAACAATTTTATTTAAAATATCATTTGTCGATAACCCTGTTTCTTTAAAAGCGTTTGTAGCGGCGGTCAAATCTTCAACCGCTTGAGTGGCTGAAACTCCAGTAAGACGAACAAGCGTCATTGCATCGGCAGTCTTCTTCAAAGTATCTTCCGCGCTTAAACCTTGTCTTGAAAATTCCAAACTGGCTTTTGCAGCATCTTGAAAAGAAGAAGCGGTCAATTTAGAAACTGCAAAAAGATCAGAAGAGAATTTCTGCAACTTATCAGTACTTAATGATAATACACGATTAATATCAGAAAGGCTTTTTTCAACTTCTATTGTTACGCTAGCTATTTCTCTAAAAGCTTTTCCTACACCACCTATAACGGCTGTAGACGCTCCGAATGCAAGCACGCGAGCATTAGATGCGGCGAGCGCAGATTCAAACTCTTTTAAATTGCCAGTTATTCTTCCTAGTGGCTGACTAAAGCTTGCACCATTAATTTGCAGATTTAATTGATTCTGCGATGCATATCTTGCATTAAATGTCGCAATACCTTGAGCTATGCTTTGAGCTAAAGCTGTTTGACTAGCTTGAACACTAATTTGTACGGCCATATTCTAAATTACACTTAAAAACATTAAACCCCCATGATTTTCATCAAATCATTCATGTCTAATGAACCGCCTTTTTTCTTAGCTTCTTCTGACAAAGAAAGACTCTTTGTTGTTCCTTTATCTATGTTTAAATATTTGTAATCTTCTTTTGTTGCTCCAACGATAGATGTAGCTTGACCATCTTTTTCTTTATTGATAACATCTTTGGCTTTTTCATTGGCATTTACATAATCAAAAATCTTTTCAGGATCTTTTTTATAATCTTCTGGCATGTTATCGTTTTGCATAAAAATATTTTTAAAATATCTAGCATAAATCAAAAGCCGCAGTTGATTGAAAGTTAACTTAGTAACTGGAAGCCCAAAAAAATGAAGAGGATCTTCACAGTAAGATATATAATAACTAAAAAAGTCCTGCAAAGTCGTCTTTTGAATGTTTAAATCTGTGAATTTATTATTTATTTTATTATATGATGAAATGATATCGCCCAACTCTGTTACAGGAATTTCATCAAACTCTTCATCAGAAAAAAACCTTTCTACCAAAGAAACATCTTTAAATAAAGTAAATTTTAAAAAGTCTTCTGTATTTTTTTGATCAGCATAATTTTCACAAGTGTTGCCGAGATACGAGTTTCTTGTGTTCTTTAAAGCGTTTAACTTTTTCAACCCTTCTTCTATTTGATTATTAAAAACATCAATTTGAGACTTTAAATACGTTATTTTCTTTTGATCTTGTATTTTTTTAATGAAAAGCTCTTCTTGGACGATCTTACTTTCGTCAGCTTTCGTCCAAAAATCCTCCTCTTCTAAATTAGCAAGAGCTTCCTTTATATTAGGAAGCCCGTTGGTTTTTGCGTATTCTAGATGCTTTTTTCTATTCTCGTCTATATAACTCTGTTCTATAAAGTTAATATGCTTCACATAAGCTTTTCCAAAAGGAGTATTTATGATAGAAAAGCCAGCACATATATCTTTAAAGATATTTTTATAGAATAAAGAATCATCCATTCTGCTCTTTCAAGATCTTATCAAACTCTTCTTTATCAACAACTCCAGAGAAGAACCAATAACTAAATAGACTTGCAAGCTTTAGATATGTATTTTGATAAATAAATTCTTGAGATTCTTCCATTTGAGAAAGTGTTTCTTCTTTTTCTTCAAGATTATTACCTTTAAATATAGGAACGAAATCTTTATGGTTTAGGCTAGGATCTTTGTAATAAGAAAGATTCAAAACATACCATAAAATAGATTTATTTTGCGCTCTCGCATCAGCAGTGTGACTAAAAAGAGTTAAGTAGCCACTTTCGCGCTGAACAATTTCTCTTCTTAAAGCCAACATCTTTTCTTCTTTTTCTTGAAGATCTTTATTTTGATCTTCAGTCCTTTCGCTTTCAGCAATGATCCTAAGATTAACTATGTCTAATTGCACTTGTTGATAATCCCCATAAGCTTGCGACAAAGCTTTTGTTTCTTTTTCTCCATCCAAACCTCCAGTATCCTTATATTTATTTAACAACATGTTCTTTGTCAAAATGCCCAATTTAATGGCTTTACTCATTTCAACAGAGAAAACTAGTTCGGCTTCTTGAACCTGTTTTCTGTTTGGCTCTTTCAAAAGAATTTCTACAGGAATAACCTTTTCTACCTTTTCAGTAATAGTTCTTTGCTTCTCGGTTCCGTCTTCAATGTAAGTTTCTATTCTTTTTTCTTCTACTTGAGCTTTCTTTTCTATATTAAACGTGTAAATACTCTTAGACATACTTATAATAAAGTTAATAAATTAAATTTCTATTATGGCTACAAGTTTATTATCAGATAGTGAAAAAACTGCTCTAGATTTAGTAATAGAGGATGTTCATGAGACATTTGCTCGCACAATCACTGTTTTTAAAGAAGCTTCAGAAGTTGTTATCATCACTGATCCAAACTTTAATCCATTATATAATACTGCGGGTCAAATGACATCGATTGTAAATACAGCGGTTTATAAACAATTCAAAGCTAGAATTTATTATAACAATGATATTGGAAAAGAGTATTGGAGCGAAAGCTCAGTAAATACTCAAATTAAATTACAAGCTGTAGTTGGAACTGTTAGGCTAAAAATCAAAGCAGAAGATTATGAATACATAAAAGATGGCCGACGCTTTGATTTAGATGGAAGAAGGTTTGTGTTAAACTCTTCTTTTAGAGGCCACGGGCTTTTTGATAGTCAATACTATACTTTATATCTCAAGCCTGATCCATAAGATGAAGATCGACCTACAAGATTTAAACGAAATATTAAAACAGTTAAATAAGCAGCGAGAATATGTTTCATATGCTGATAAAATGATTGAACAAAATTTTGAAAAAATAAAAACTCAAATGCTGACTGAATTTGATAATCATCCTGTCACTATAGAGATAGACGGCGGAATAACTGCTCAAAATACTTCGAAGACTTTAAACAATATTACGAATTTATATTCTTTCATAGGTTTTGAGCAAGGAGATAAGCCCACAGATACTATTCGTAAGATATTGAATGAATTTTCTTATAGAAAAGTAATAGGAAACAACTCAATAATAAATTACGTATTTGATATGCCTACCGCTCAACAAATTTTTTTGACAACACCTTTGCCTTGGGAAACTGGCAGAAGTTGGGCTAAAGGTATAGAAGAAGGTATATCTGGTTTGGGATATTACGTTAAAATAAGAAAAAATAGTCGTTCTGGACTTGGCATTCAATCCGAAGATCAACAAAGAAAAAATGTGCGTTTCCAAAATACTCAATATATATCAGCTTTAATAAAAAAATACGATAAAAAAATAAAAGAACTCGAAAAATCAATTTTATGAAACCTAAATTTACGCACGATATAGTAAATTCATTTTTTTTATGGTATGATAACTTTTTAATGAGAAAAAGTGATGCCTATAAAACTTACACAACAAAACTTTATAATTACGAAGACGCAAGACTTGGCGGCGGCAAAGTTGTGTATGGAAGCCCTTATAAACAATGGGTCTTTGATCGCAACGTAACCGGAGCAATTATACCAAGCGGTTTAACTATTAATGGCAACTTTGTTGCTACCGGCACAAGTGGGTTAATGTTTGATTTTGATAATGGAAGAGCTATATTTAATAGCGGCGTTGCCAAAACCCTAAACATAACTGGAACTTATACTGTAAAAGAGATAAATAGTTATATAACAGATCAACCAGAAGATGATCTTATAATCGAAGGTAAATACATTCAAAACAGCAGATTCACTGTTCAAGAAACGTATGTGCCACCATATAATCCAGCGACTCCATGTTCTTTTATATCTTTAGAACATAATTTTAATCAACCGTTTTCCTTTGGAGGTCAAGACGAAACAGTGATAAAGATTAAAAGCGTTGTTTTTGCTGAAAATTTATATCAGCTAGACGGCGTTTTAAGCACGTTCGCCGACTCTTTTAATACTTGTTTTAAAATTGTTCCAATGATTGCTCATCCATTAGGAGAATTTTCTCAATTGAAAACAGGGCTATATCCTACTGGTTTCGATTACACTAACGCTATAACCAATGGCGGATATACCAATCCTTGTTTTATATATAATGTAGATACGTCTAAGATTCGCGACAGTGTATTAAAAGAATTAAATCCAACTTTACATATTGGATTCATAGAGTTCAATATCGGCAATGTACGTTTCCCCAGAATTTAATTTCCCAAAAAACGTTTTATTCTGTAAAAAATATTAACAATTTAACTATACAAACATATGTCAAGAAATCGTGTAATATATCAAAGCAAAGCTTTATTTATCGCTCCAAACGCAACAGGAGTTCAACTTTGGGCTTCTGGCGCGGCTACTGTTGCTGCCGCCAAAAGTCAACCTGAAGTAGGATTAGCAGCCGCTGGCTTATCTGGATACAATGGAACTGGACTTCTATATAAACTAGATCGCGTACAAAATTGTAATTTTAACTTTACAATTAATCGTCAAGACGTTAACGAGTTCGGCAAACTAGCTCGTATCGGAACTATCGTTAATGAACCTCCCACTGTTACCTTGGATTATAGTTATTATATAACTGATGGTCTAAATGAAAGATTGATGGGATTCAATTTCGGCGGAACGACAACTAGCACTGCTGGCGCTCCAGCTTTTGATACCGCAATGGTTTCTGGTGCTGGCGCTATTTCTGGATTCCTTACTGAAACTCAAGGTCAAAATTATTATATTCTAACTGTTGACGAAGGCGAAGATGTAGTTGGAGCAACTATCGGTAGTGCTACTGATAGCGTAATTGCCATCGGTAATGGATTCGTTACTAATTATCAATTCACAGCTTCTGTTGGAGATGTTCCCACCGCTTCTGTAACTGTTGAAGGATTTAATATTAAGAGCGATGTCGGTAATGGAACTGTTAATGTTGGATACAGTGGTAGTTCACCAGCAATTTATAACGGATCAGTTACTGCTCCAGCATCAAGAATTACTGGTTATAATAAATATTATAAGATTAATTCCGCCCAACTTGGATCTGTAGCAGGTACTGGCGCTGCAACCGTAACCGCTTTGAGACCTGGAGATATAGTTCTTAGTCTTCCTAACCCTTCTGCTGCTAACGAAGCTTCTTTCGTTAACGTAGCCGATGTTGGAACAAATGGTATTAACATTCAAAGTTTCGGATTCTCAGTTCCTCTAGCCAGAACAACTCTTAGTAGACTTGGCGCTATGTTCGGTTATAATCGCGTTGTTAATGTTCCTTTAAATATGGATTTAACAATTAACGCTCTTGTGAACGAATTGGCTCCAGCTAAAGATCTATTCAATGTTCTTTGTGGAAATCAAACTACTAAGGAATTTACAATTACACTTAACGAATGCTCTGATAGTCAACCTGGTCTATCTCCAAGAGCTAAGATCGCTTACAACTTCCGTGGAGCTATCTTGACCAGTGAAAATCACACTCAAGATATCGGTGGAAATGAAACCGTTGATTTGACATATTCAATTCAAATCGGCGGATCTAATGATAATGCAAATGGTTTATTCATGAGTGGTAGCTATGCTACTGGCAGTAATCCAACATTATCTAACTCATATCCTAATGGTTTATCAGGTCTTCTTCAAGATTTTTATAAAATCGGCAGCGATAGAAACTATTAATAATTAATAACAATAAACCCCAGTCGAAAGACTGGGGTTTTTTATTTTACTAATTTAACTACTAACCGTTATTACCGTATCCATAAGGATAATAAAAATATCCAGATCCTGTATAAATAGGTGAACCGTCTTCTCCAGCTACCTGAATTGGCGCTGCTTGATATATATTATAAGCGGTAACTAATTTCTCCATTTCTTCTCTAGCGTCATTAGCTAATGAACGATAGGTTTTTGCCAATTCGTTCTTATTTGTACGAGTGATTACCGTATCGCCTTCGCGAAGAGTAACGAAATCAACACTAGAATCTATACCACGAAGAACTTGACGAGTTTTCTTTACATAAAACTCGTACAAATACATTTGCTTATATATGGACCTCTCTTCTTGCTTAAACTCTCCTGTAGGAATAAAATTAGAACCATCAACACTAAAACTAGTAAATAGTTTTGTGTTCAATAGCCCAACATTATTACCAAGCCATCCAGAAATATAATAAAATTGAGCATACCCGCTATCATAATCAAATTCATTTCCAAAAATCTCATCAGCCAAATCATGAACGCTATAGTTAACCATATATTATCAATTACACTTTTTCTCCAAAAGATGAACTATTTGCTGAAATATAATTTTAGAATATAAATAACTATCCAGTTTTAAAATCTCAAGATCAGGCTTGACTGGTGGTTCAAAAATACTATTCGTATCTTCGTATCTAGATTTATCTATTGTATTCATATAAATTAAAACATCTGGCTCAAAAAGATCTCTATATTTTTTAAGAGGACAAACAAAATCACAAATGATTATGTCATCGTAGTTACCTTTTAAATTTGCCAAAGAAAGCATACGCATAGCTTGCCTTTCTCTTCCTGCTGCGCTAAAATCCCAATCGTTAAACTGTTCTCGCACTTTATCTGCGTTTAACCAGCACGAATCGTACCTATTAAACAACAATAAATCATGCAAAGTCTTAGCTAAAGTCGTTTTACCAGATCCCGGCAAACCCATAATTAATACCTTTAAAAACGAACCAATTGGCATATTATATGGTATGGTAGAAAAGATATTTTTTCAATGTTCTTTGCCGAGAGCAGGTTCGACATTGTTACAGAATGTACTGGCGCAAAATCCTGATTTTTATGCCACGCCAACTAGTGGATTAATTGAAATCTTCCTTAATGCTAGAAATATTTATTCTACGAATATTGAATTTAAGGCTCAAGACATTAATGTAGTTGAACCAGCATTCAAAGCTCTTTGTAAAGAAGGCATGTTTGCGTATTTTAACGCCATCACTGATAAGAAATATGTTATTGACAAAAGCAGAGGCTGGAGCGTTACATACGATTTTCTAAATTGGTATTATCCAGAACCAAAGGTTATTGTTAT
>Ga0181346_1001422_pt1 | contig 10533 bp, 13 predicted proteins | sample Su13VDMM15DN_FD_130100 | JGI IMG/M metagenome (GOLD analysis project Ga0181346, IMG submission 130100) | Freshwater viral communities from Lake Michigan, USA - Su13.VD.MM15.D.N | ecosystem: Environmental > Aquatic > Freshwater > Lake | place: USA: Michigan | collected 2013-07-15 | reverse complement strand
ATGTCAAGCGCCGACCCGGTAGACATATCGAGATTATTCGCGGCCATCACAGAGCGCTGCGTTGCCAACTGCTGGCGCGTCATCTGACGGCGACGGTCCTCGTCCACCTGAGCGGACAGTTCCGTATTCCGAGCCTGCGCGCCGGCAGCCTTAGCGTTCTCTTTCGATTGCGCCTCTTGCGCTTGGCCTGCTGCTTTTTGCGCATTGGCCTGCTGCACGCCACCGGCAACGCCGAGGACTAGGCCAGCGATTGCAATAATTGTGGTTGCTTCACAGATGGCACGTTCTCCTCATCTCAAAATGGCGAAACTGCGCCCCATTCGGCAGCGTAACCGGCTCATCGGCAAGCGTGAACCCTAACCAACGCAGCCATTTAATCGAGACACTGTTCTGTTCGTGTACGTAATTCTCTAGATAAGGATACACCGACAGCATGCGTGAAACGCAGGGACGGCACCGACGAAGGAACGTCTTAGGCGATTTCTCAATCAAGTCCGTCCCAAGCATCCACGGCGCACCACGACCAGCGAGGATTGAGATAGGCCCGACACCGAACATGCAAATCGGTTCGCCGTTAATCAGCCCCGTCCATGCCACCGTAGACGCAGCCAGCGACGACGTAAGCGCCTCGTCTGCCGTGTGCCCGTGCGATGCTTGAACCTCTTGGCGGTCGGCCTCACGCATGCGCTCCGCAAGCGCTGCGATGTCCTCTTGCCTCGCCTCGCGAATCTCGACCCTCATTGCCCAAACTCGGATTGGACAATGATGCCAAGAATACCCATCGGAAGCGGGTCGGACTGGCGCACACACACACGCCCCTTCTGCGCCCATTCGCCGGAGATGTGCATCTCCACCAAATCCTGCAGCAACCCAGGCGGGCCGATAGTGGACTCTATGTTCCGAGACTCGTATTCGTCCAGGTTGTCAAAGTCGGGACCGGCACGAATCGACCGGGTATCCTGCACGATTAAGCCCAGCTCCTTAATCATCTTCGACTTCATCCGCGTTGACTCAGCGCCCGGGACATTGATTTCCAGCGTCTCGAAGTCGGACACGTAAGGAATCCCGACATGCGCCAACACGGCAGGTTCATCGAGCGTCACGACACCAGCCCCGGATACCGTGCGGGTATCCTGCACAAACCCATCGCCAAGCACACCAACGGTTCGGCCTGCTAGATGCTCATAGCCGCTCAACGTGTCGCGCGCGAAACCCCAATCTGTGATCGCGATTGCCTGCAATGACGCAGCAATCGGGGTGTCTATCTCAGTGGTGACTACCGTCGTGGACGTGTAGCCAGTAATCCGAAGACGTGCGTTCGATCCAGCCGTGTACCCCATCACAATCACATCGCCGATGTCGCCGGCAGAGAACGTCGCAGAGGATGCCGTCAGCGTCACCGCGTCACCGACAAGCCATGTCACAGCAGTCGCCGTCATGGTCACGATGCCGCTGCCGCGCCCGTCATAGGTCAGGAACGAGTCAAGGAACCGTGCCTCTCGGATGTCGAAGATCAAACGGGACGCCAGCCGCTCAACATAGCGCTTCTGGACTCCTCCAATCATGCGGCGGACTGCGATGTAAACAGCATCCTCGCCACCTTCGGGAACGCAGCACACCGACTCAACGAAGCCGTCTATCTCCATCGGCGTCCAACCGATGACTTCCTGCTCGCGCATGTACGTCAGCGCCAACAATACGCCATCCTCCCGAACGACCCACACCACAGAGAACGGCGTCTGCTGGTAGCTCCATTCCGCTATCGGTCGCCCCTCAGTGAGATGCGATGAGAACACGGTCAGGTCACTACCCGTGTACCCGCCAGACTCGCCGGCATCGAACTGGTATCGAATATCGCGCACCACGTAACCGCGATTCTGCACGTACAACGCAGAGTCCCCAACGACCAGCGCAGGGATTAGGGCCGCGCCGTTGTACGACTGCGGCTTGAATCCAAAAGAAGCAGGCGTCAGCACGTCATCTTGCCCGCCCGTTACTTTCCACTCACCGCGAGTCGTTAAGATGATGAGCTTATCCAGCGGCACCAGTTCGCGAATAGCGTTGATCTTTCGAGCGTTGATCGTTTCCGAAATCGCATCATCATCGACAATCGGCGCAGAGCGGCCAAAATCTACGTAGCTTCCCGCCTTAGAGAACCATAGCGCCTGCGGCTGCGATGGAGTGTTAGCGAATACAAGCCGGTCTCCATCGAACTCAACCTCCCCAGGGTAGCCGCGCTCAGACGACCACGCGCCAAGCGCCCACACGTCAGACGACCCCGTTGCCGTCGTCGGGTACTCCTTGACCTGGATCGCCACCGCATTAGCTGGCGCCTCCAAGAATGTGATTGTGTTCGCGGTGCCGCTAGCGATCCAGCCTTGTGCCATATCAGCGCCTCACGGAACGTAAACAGGGCCGCCATCGCCGCCACCTTGACCACCACCACCACCGATCCCAGTAGGCGGCGAGTAGAACGGGTCAGGCTGGACAGGAACGCCATCAAACGTCACCGTGTAATCCGCGTTTGAATCAGATGATGCGCCTGCGATTGTAAACACAGTCGTGACACCATCGCCTGTAAGGTTCCATGTGGTAGTTGCAGCGCCCAGCCCGCCAACACACGACGCGGGAATGCGCGAAGTCACCACGCCATTAACGCTGGTCGATGACGTGAACTCTGTTATCTGAACAATCCCATAGCCGGCATGCTGGTATTCCCATTCGACGCCAACAGAGTAATTCGTTGTGCCCGTAGACCGCACGTCCTGCGGGCCGTCATACGCGCGCCCGCTCTCATGAATGGGCCGGATTCCGCCAGTCTGCACCCAGCCACCGGAAGGGACGGCAGTAATGTTTGTCACCTTGTAGACCTTGCCGTCTGACCTGCAGAGCTGTCCGATAAACGGACTTTTCCAACCAGCCTCCCAAGGCCGTTGGCTGCGGATGTCCTTCTCCTCGACATAGATCAAGGAACCCACCATGCCCGCCGTGAAGATCGCGGCAGAGGATGTCACTGTGACGTTGCCAGTCTCAGCGGACACTGCGATTTTGCGCGATTCGTCCGAATTGATCGGGGCGAATGGTCCATTTTTGTTGGCGAACAGTCGCGCCTCAAACGTGCTAACGGTCAGCCGGCGAATCTCGATAGGCTGGTAGGACGGATGCGCCATATAAAGCACGTCGGCAGATTGCGTCACCGAGACATCGCGGCGCTCGTCTTCTGTCCAAGGCGTTGCAATCTCGAACGGATCGCCCATACCATCGACCACATACGCGCCCTGATAGATGAAGCGAACATACTCGTGGCCCAGCTCAAGCACATAAGCCACATCGGATGAGAACTCAAACGGAATAAGCCTAACCGCCTTCGTTGAATCCTTGACCTCGCCAACGAACCCGAATCCCGGGCGATTCACGACCCCGCCATAAGGGCGGACAATGAAGTTCTTGGCCGTGCGCAGTGATGTGCCATAACGGGCCAGATCGACGCGAGCATAGAGTGACGGCGATAGCTCGCCACCTGTGAATGTCGGCTGCAGAACTGGTGTCGCCATTAGTACCTCGCCATTACTGAGCCGGATTGAGCCTCTTTGTCGCTAGTCTCCTCGCCTAGTGAGACGACTTGAGCCTGCGACACTGCGAAACCGTATTGACTTGCCGCGTTATTGTAGAGCGGCACCGATGCCTTCGTACTCAGCGCCAGCTCCATCGCAACCCGCCAGCCAAGCGCCGAACGGAACAGGGGCGAGAACTGCGACGGGTCCGTGACCTTCGTCGTATACCACGCATAGGCTATCTCGACATCGGACGCAATCAGCTTGCCACCGTCTGTCACCGGGTCGGCCATGACCATAAATGGCGCTTTCCCAGGCAGGAGAAGATCGTAGTTAAATATCTCCCACGACACACCGCGCGAGGACGATATGCGAATGCCGGTCTCATCGCCCACACGATGCACCTTGAGCGCATTGGCAGGATAGCGGTACGCATACGTCCACCCCGGCAGGGTGACATCCGAAACCAACGACAGCGCAATACACGCCTGCGCAAAGTTCCACGGGAAATCCTGCAGAACCTCATCGCGGCACGGCTCATATTGCAGTTTGCAGTTCCGAGCGCGGTTGTTCGGATCGTCCAGCGATTCGATAAGCTGGTCGATGCCAATTCGGCCTAGTGCACGGTTGCAGATTTCGATGACGGATGCCATTAGAGAACCAGCCTCAAGGATACGGAATCGACGGAAAGACTCGCTAACGAATTCGGGACGAAGAAAGCAAACTCATTGGCGGTTGCGGACGCTGTAAGAAGCGCGGTACATGCTCCGTTTGCAAAAAAAGAAACTTGGTTTCCAGCGTTCATCCCTGAGTTTTGCAGCCTTACGCGAACCGATCCGCCAACGTAGCTTGACAGCACGAACGTCGAAAGATATGTACGCCCCGTGATTATGCTAACCGGTTGCGCAAGCGATGAAGCAGTAGCAGGCAAAGTAACCGTCGCAATGCCTGCCGCAATCACCCAGCCGACACCCGGAACCCATACGGCGCCTGTTGAAAAGTCACCGTTAACCAGCAGTTCGGGGCCTAATTGCAAAGGCACGGCCGGGCTCTTTCGACGAATCGGCGGCATACTGACAGACAGACCGCAGGACACCTCAGTACACCGCCACTAGGTTTGTCGCAGTCGTGTTCGTGGAATCCACGCCAATGACGCGACAGGGGATAACCGTACCTGCCGATACGTTAGAGAACACGACCGCTGCGCCACCATTAGCGGGGCGAACGGCGACATTCCCAGAAACGCCAACGTAGATGGTAACGGGCTGGGCGAAAGAATCAGCATTAGCCGGCGTCACCGCAATAGCAGCGCCAGGAAACGCAGGGATGGCATCTATTGTATTGCTTGGATTCGGGGTGGCGACAGTAGCCATGATGATCCTCGTTGAAGTGCGGCCCGGGGATTAGTCGGGCAGCACTGTGCTTAACGCTTCTGCTCTGCCTTCGGGTCGGGCACTTTTATCCGGTTGCCGTCAGCATCCACGGGGATCAACTTGTCACCCGGCTGAATATCGGCCGGGAGCTGCACGATTTCGCCCGGTTGTACGAGACGCCCGCCGATGAAATGAACGGACGTAGTGACCTCGTAACGCTGCGGGGACAGCGTGAGTTCCTTCTCACGCGGGCTGGCTTTCTTGGCTCCACCACTCATATCGTACCCCCTTATGCAGCGCCATCAATCGGCTGACGGTCGGCGTAGGTGCGCCAGTTCTGAGCATCCTTCGTGATGAAGGAATTGATCGCACCGGCCGTCATCGGGCCAGTGGCGACCGTGTACTGCGTGCCGAGATACTGCTCATAATTGCCTGCCGGGAGACGAACCGCGTACTGATAGCCGGCCACCAGGGAGGCAACCGGAATCGCAGCAGTGGTGACGTGAGTCGTCGCCGATGTCGCAAGGTTGACCGTAGAGTCAGACACAAGCGCGGCGACCAATGTCGCAGCACCGGCAGCCGTGAAGGTGGTCCCGACCGACAGAACCCAGTACGTTTCCTCGCCCGTGCCGATGTCGCGCAGCACGTTGTCGGTGACTGGACCCAAGTCGATGACGTTGGTCGAAATTGCAGTGACGGTAACCGCCTGCGCATCCGACATTTCAAGTAGTGCATCGAGAATCATGTTGTAGCCCTCTATTCGGATGTGAGATTAGATCACGCGCGCTTCGTTGTTCAACAGCGCGTCAGTGCGGCGGATCGGAACTTCCGACGCCATCAGTACGCGCTTGCCATACAGTTCCTCAACGGTCAGCGTCGCGTTTTTCACTGCCTCGACCTGCTGCTGACGCAAGATCGAACGGATCGTGCGGTTCATGTAGAACACCGGGCGCACGCCGTTGAGCGAGTGGATACGCTCAAGCGCTCGGGTCATCTGCGTGATGATCTTCGCGCCGCTGGCTGCAGTGCCGGCTAGGTCGGACACGTCGATGTTCGCGATACGGACCACATAGCGCCAGTCCTTAACAGCAATGCCGCACTTCCACTGGTAATGCTCGCGATAGGCGCGGTACGGGTTGCCGCTAGCATCGTGCACGGTATCGAGACCAAGGTCTTCGTGCTTCAAGCCCGCCACGGAGCCCTTCGGGTAGATGCCGTGGATCGACTGCTCGCCCCAGCCAACAAGCCAGATGGACGTGTTGTCGGTGCCAGTACCGCCAGCGTCGATCACGTTGTCCTTGTTCTCGGCGCCGCCGCTGGTGGTCGGCACGTCATCGAAGCGTGGCGCAAGGCCGAGGAACGATTCCGGCTCGGTCACCGAGTTGCCGTAGAACAACGTAGACGCCATCTTCTGATTCATCGACTCGATGAACGCTTTTGCTTCGGACATGCGGAACGAGGATTCCAGGCCATTCAATTCGGCCAAGTCCTTATCCACGTCAGACCATGCTTCGAGCATCGCAGTCGATTCGTCAATCTGTGCAGTAGTGGACTTCGAGCGCGGGACGCCCTGATTCAGCTTGCGCCATGCGGCGACAGGCAGACCAGTACGGACCGTGACGCGGTGGCCAGTGGGGAGGTTGCCCTCATACCACGGCATATCGTCCAGAACCTCATTGTCCTGGGATAGCGTTTCGCTGATTTGCGCTGCCTTGCCGTCAGGGTCCATCCGCTTCGCCACGTCAAACAGCGTCGGATAGGATGCGGAGAGAGTTGCCATTGTGTGTTACCTCTTTGGTTTGGATGTGGGATGGTCATACATCACATCGGCTGCGGATCGCGGGGTGCTGGCTTTGTTGCCATCTACGCCGCCATCTTCGCCAAGTGCTTTGCCGACGCGGAAGGCGAATCGGATCATCTCGGGGTGATTCCCTAATCCGTTCTCCATCAGCGCCTTGAGTTCCGGGGTGCCGAACTGTGCAATAGCCCGCTGCGCGATGGGCGCATTCTTCTCGAATGCTGTCCCGCCGAACTCCGGGTCTGCTGCGGCCTGATCGCCCCAGTCCTTGACCTGCTGCGTGTATGCGTCAGACTGCCGTTGAGCTTCCGAGACACGTTCGCTGGCAATAAGCGTGGCGAGCTTGTTTGCTTGATCGTTGGTTAGGTTCAGTTCCCGCAATACGGGTTCTGCCCTCTCCGCTAGACCAGCATCCAGCTCTACGCCTTCCAGCATCGTGAACTCGTACTTCTCCGGCGCGCCTTCCGGTTTGGCTTCGTCAGTCTTGGGCTTATCGCCTTCGACCTTCTCTGCCTCGCCTTCTTTGCCCGCTTCGGCACCCTTTGCACCAGCCTCCGCACCCTCAGCAGTAACGCCCGCAGGATCGACAGCCAGGAGTGGTGTCGCTGCGGTATTCGACGCAACCGGGGCAGCTTCGTTTGTAGTGTCGGCTGCGGTCGTGGTTTCAGTCGTCATTCGTGGTTTCCTCGTTTTCGATTGTGTTGCGTTTTTCCAGCTCGATAGCCTCAGCCTGCATCAGCAGGTAATCATCCGGGGTAACACGCATCAGGTCGGCCAGTAGCGCCAACGCTGCATTGCGCTGCCCCGCCTTGAAACAGTGATCGGAGTTGTTCGGCGAGTACGTTTGCGAGAACAGCCCATTGCGCCCCAGTTCGCGCCAGATGTAGCGCCTGCCTTGCGGTGCCGACATCACCCACATCAGGTCGCGGTCGGCGGATTCCTCGCCTAGCTCGGCTTTCTTGAGGTCATCGACCTTGGCAGCATTGCGCGTCATTGGCCCATCACTCCCGACAACGCCTGCAATACCGACTCATCGCCGGCACCCTTCGCCTCGCTCAACTGCTTGACCGCACCGGCCGCTTGGTTCATTGCAGGCGCCATCGCTGCCATCTGCTGCATCTGTGCCTGCTGTTCGCGTCCTGCCCGCATCTCGGCAACCTCATCGTCTGAGCGGATCGACAGCGGCGACACGCCCAACATCTCGCCGTATTCGTCTAGCATCTGGTCCGTATCCAGCTTGTCCAGCACTGATGGGTTCTGCGTCATCTGCACCAGCGCGCCAGCGAACCCGATCAACCTGTCGGCCGCTTGGATACCAACCTGTTTCTGCGCTTGAGCAAGAATCGAGATGTACTCGACCTTCAAGTCGATGCCGTTCAATTCTTCTGGCGGCTTCGGAATCGGCGGGATGCCGTCGATCAAGCCATCCCAGAACGGCTTAGACCGCTTGACCATGATCCCGAACACGCGATCAATTAGCGGGTCTAGCAACTCATCGTTCATGCGCTCAAGCACCGGGCCGAGTTGCAATAGCTTCTCCTCGTGGCGCTCCTCAATCTCGCGTGCGGTAATCTGCCTACGGTCGGAATTCGCCAGCATAAGGAAAAGGTCGGCATACATCGCCGACTCGATACGGTCCTCAATCTGTCGGATCGACTCGCCCTGCCACTGAATATCCGGCTTGATTTCGTAAACTGGCCGATAGCCGTTCTGCGTCTGGTTCGCATCGACATACGTCACATCGCCCGGGAGCAGCGACACGCGCTGCCCACGAAGCGAAGTAGGCGCGGTCATCGGCGGATTGACCAGCTTATCGAGCGATTGAGCCTTGCGACGTTCCTCGAACTGCAGCGCCTTAGCATCGCCGAGCGCATCCATCGCAGGAGAATCGCCGTATGTGTTCTGGCCCTCAGCAATCCAGCGCGGTACGAACAGCGGCGAACTCTCAAACCCGCGACGTGCGAGCAGCTTGTCTTTGTCGCCTCCCTTCTCCCAGTAGACCGAACGAACCTCCATGCCTGCAGGCCCAGCACGACCCACTAGCCGCTCATCGTTCGGCTCAATGGCCTGATACACATCAACCCACTGTTCCCATTGCTGATTCTGGAACATGGACTGCACGCGGCCCGAACAGTTCTCATAGCCGAACTCTTGCACCAACTGCCGAACGGTCATCTTGATAAGACGGTAGCCGGTATCGACACGCAGGCGCGCATCTTGAGCGGCCCAGTAGCTACCCGGCTCCCACGGCTGCAGCCTGAGTGAGTCCTCGTCATCTTCCAGCCCTACGGCCGCTGTAGTGCCGAATACGCCTAGCTCGCCGTACATGGTGGGCAAAACGCGGTACACGTTGGACTTTGACAGGACAGCACGCATGCGCTGCTCAACGATCCACAGCCATTCCTTGACCGGGCCATACTCGGACAGCGCAGGGTCAGGCGTAGTCAGTCGGAACCAAGGCCGCGCAGGAGATGTCAGCCCCGCCATCATCCCCGCTGCCAACGTGCGCGCAGCACGGAGCGGAGAGTTGTTAATCATCGCGGCCTGCTGCGACTTCTTGCCGCCGCGCGAATCTATGTCTTGATTATTCCAGTTGCCAGAGCGCGGCTTGAACTGATCGGATAGCTCACGCCAGTGTGGCTCCCACGCAGACCGTCCACGCTCAAGATGCCCGAGACGCCGTTTCAGGCGCTGGCATAGCGGCTCGGACTGCATGGCACCGTCTGCCACGTTATGCCCCTAGCACCGTCTTAACTTGCGTGGTCGGTGCCATTCCGCCCATCGGCGAACCGCCAGCGAGGATGGTCGATTGACGGCCAGACCGCATGCCAGCCCTGCGACGCTCAAGCCCTCGCGCAGTGAGTGCCGCTTGGTCCTCAGTCACCACAGTCTGTGGCGGTGGCGGATCGGGCATGGCCGTAACCTTCGGTTTCTTTGCTGAACACATGTCGCAGCCACCTATGAGATTGTGTGATTGTGGACTCTGGTAGAACAATGCGCAATAGGGTTAGTGGATTGGGTTGTAATCGGTGATAGCGCGGCCTTCCTCGCGCTCTTGGATATAGAGCAGATGACCGGCCTCGTCCCTTGGTTTCTTCTCGGTAACAGGGTAGGCAAACGACAGGATGAGCGAGTCAAACCTGTTAGGCGATGACTGTCCGCGCGCCTTCATGTCTTTCTTTGACTCGATCTGCAGCTTGCCGTCCATGCGCGGCACAGTCTCAGCAGCCATCGCCTCATCGCGCAGTTGCGGGTCGGGCTGAATGCTGCCGCCTTCCTTGAACCACTTCTTAGCGGACTGGTACATCTCGGCGCGCTTGTTGATGCAGCCCGGGTCGTTCGATTCAGACCCGAACCACACAATCATCCAATCCTTGCCCAGTGTGCGGCCTGCCGAGATGATCCCAGTACCGTATCCGCCGTCAATGAACACAGCGTCGGCCTTGTGCTCTGTCTCAAGCCGCGCAATCTCGTTCGCAACCCAAATGTCGTTATCGTTCTTGGGCATCGTCTTGAGTACTTTGAAGTACAAGCCCTGCCGCTTTGAGATAACCAGCTCATCGTCCCCTTCCCATGCCGGGTCACACGTGAGGATGACAGGCGCCCACGCGTATTGCTCTGGTCCCAGGTGGCGCCCATACGCCGCGTTAACGTCAGCCTCGCCGATGTACTGCCGAGACGACATGTTCGGGAATAGCCCGCGAACGCGAATCTTGAAGAAGTCCGAGTCTTCGCCGTAGTCTTCGGCCCACTGGGCTATCTTGGCCTTGTTTGTTCCCTCGACCGTGCGGCTGTCAATCTGTCGATT
>Ga0181346_1001421_pt1 | contig 10533 bp, 9 predicted proteins | sample Su13VDMM15DN_FD_130100 | JGI IMG/M metagenome (GOLD analysis project Ga0181346, IMG submission 130100) | Freshwater viral communities from Lake Michigan, USA - Su13.VD.MM15.D.N | ecosystem: Environmental > Aquatic > Freshwater > Lake | place: USA: Michigan | collected 2013-07-15 | reverse complement strand
TCTTTGCAAGCGAGGTCTACGAACGCGACATCACCAAGGCTAACCCGGTCGAACGGTTCGTGGGCAAGACCTGCATCCTTGGACTAGGGTACGGAACTGGTGCTACTAAGTTACGTCACACTCTGAAGACTCAACCGCCCGGCGCTGACTTATCTGAAGAAGAGTGCAAGCGCATCGTTGATCTGTATCGGCAGGAGAACGACAAGATCCCTGAGTTGTGGAGAGAGTGTGATTATGCATTGAAGTGCATGATGTCTTGGCCCGAAAACAAGGCACCGTTCTATCTGGGCGTTCAAGAGTGCGTGGTAATTAGTAGCAAGGGCGTCAGATTACCTAATGGCCTATACATCCGTTACCCCAACTTACGTAGTGAGAACGACAAGTTGGTATATGACTCGCGCAAGGGAACTGTGCCTATCTGGGGCGGGGCCATGATTGAGAACGTGGTACAGGCACTTGCCCGAATAGTCGTTGGAGAACAGATGCTTAACATGCGTGAACGCTATCGACCCGTCCTGACAGTCCATGACGCAGCGGTGATTGTCGCCCCTAAACCCGATAAGGATCAGGCACTTGCATTTATAACGCAAGTAATGTCTACTACTCCTAACTGGGCTACCGGCTTGCCTATTGCTTGCGAAGCAAAATGTGGTGAGTCTTATGGGGAGTGTTGATGGTTCAATGGAGTTACAGCAGTCTCAAGGAGTTCTTGAACTGCCCGAAACAGTACTATCACACGAAGATAGCAAAAGACTGTGATAAAAAAGTCACGCAGCAAATGCTGTATGGCACGGAAGTTCACAAGGCGCTTGAAGATTATGTTCGGGACAGCAAACCGCTTGCGAAGAACTATCAATTCATAAAGCCTGTGCTTGATGAGTTGTTGGCTATTAAAGGTACTCGTTATGTCGAACACAAGATGGCGCTTAATCCTGACAAACAGCCGTGCGACTTTTATTCAGACGGCAGGTGGGTGCGAGGTGTCGTTGACCTTTTGATCGTTGATGGGGATACCGCTTACATCATCGACTACAAGACTGGCAACAACAAGTACCCTGACTCGAAGCAGTTGAAGTTGATGGCTCTGATGACATACGCCCACTTCCCCGAGGTGGTTAAAGTCAAAGCAGGACTATTGTTTGTACTGAAGAATACGTTTGTGCCTGAAGAGTATCAACGCGACGACGCTGAAAACCTTTGGAGAGGATTCAGAGTGGACATTGACCGACTAGAGATTGCTTATCAGAACTCAATGTGGCCCCCGCAGCCGAGCGGTTTGTGTGGGTGGTGCCCGGTTAATAGTTGTAAGTTTCATAGGGAGAGATGATATGAGAGAAGCTGAAAAAGAGTACTACAGAGTTACGCTTCCTTACGGTAAATGGACGACCGAAGACGGCACCGAGGTGCTGTTTAACCGTAAGTACCAGCCTATCTGGGTGAAGCACACTAATAAAAAAGCCAATATCGCAGCACTTGATTGGTGGGTTCCCGGCATCGTCAAACAAGAGTTTTACTACGATGAAAGTAACTCGCCATACAACCGCCGTTCAAAGCGTACCCGCGACAGTGTGGCTAGATGCTATGCGGCCCTTAACGAATTTGGAGTTTGAATCATGCCGTACGTAAACAAGGCGAGACCCTACAAGAAAGAGTACAAGCAGCAGGTTGAGCGTGGCGAACACGACAACCGCATGGAGCGCCAACGCGCACGAACCGAATACGACAAAAAGGGCATCAGCCGCAGTGGCAAGGACGTTGCTCATGTCAAGGCGCTGTCCAAAGGTGGCAGCAACAGCGATGGTACCCGACTTGAAGCACCGTCCAAGAACCGTTCGTTCCCCCGCAAGTCGAACGGCAAGATGAAGTAAAACCTGTGGTGTGTTATAAATTGAATCCGTCAAGCACAAGGTGCGAGTGTGCATTGGCAGGGAGTTTTTACCTCTCTATGCGGATTCATAACACCGCTTAACCGCGTCAGTTGATGGCAGGACCAAACGACCACTTAGTGATCGCCTCCACCTTGAGCATCAGCCGTTTGGCCCACGAGACGGGCCTCCCAATTTAACGAGAACACCCATGGAAATAGTTGAAAACACGCTCTTAAAAGTCACGATTCCTTATAGTATTGCTGACTCCGCCATCCAGTCGATTGAGAAGTGTGAGTTGCTTGCTGAGTACGGGACGAACAGGCAGGTGGCTATTTACTGGGGACACGACGAGGCAGAGCGTCTCGCGCAGATCTTTGACGCAGGACAGCCGAACCCAAAGATCCCTGATGTGCCGTCGCCTATCTTCCGCGATTACGAATGGCCGGGTATGTACACGCCGTTCAAGCACCAGAAGGACACAGCGTCGTTCCTATCGCTCCGGCAACGAGCGTTCTGCTTTAACGAGGCAGGGACAGGCAAGACCTCCGCAGCAATCTGGGCCGCTGACTACCTGATGAATCTTGGTTTGATCAAGAAGGTCCTCGTGATCTGTCCGTTGTCCATCATGCAGCCAGCATGGCAATCTGACATCTTCAAGACCGCCATGCACAGGACTTGCGGCGTGGCTCACGGTGCTAGCTCAAAGCGTAAAAAAGTTATTGATGAGAACTTTGATTTTACTATCATCAACTACGATGGTACGCATGTAGTCTTCAAGGAATTACAGGAAGCACGGTTCGATCTTATAATTGTTGATGAAGCCAACGCATATAAAACTTCGACTACGCGACGTTGGAAAGCCTTGGCTAAGTTGATTACGCCAAGCACTCGTCTGTGGATGATGACAGGCACCCCCGCATCACAGTCACCTGTCGATGCTTTCGGACTTGCCAAACTTGTATCTCCGCAAAGAGTGCCTAAGTTCTCTGGTGCATGGCGCGATAGAGTTATGTATCAACTGACCCGCTTCAAGTGGGCACCTAAAATAACTGCTCAACAAGAAGTATACAGCGCGTTACAACCAGCAATCAGGTTTGCGAAGCGTGAATGTTTGGATCTGCCGGACGTTACGTATCAGACACGCGAAATACCTATGACGCCACAGGCAGCAAAGTTCTATAAAGAATTAAAGCAACAGATGTTAATTGAAGCTGCAGGCGAACAGATATCAGCAGTCAACGCTGCCGCATCCCTTACTAAACTTTTACAGATCAGCGGCGGCGCTGTGTACACAGACAGGCATCAGGTCGTTGAGTTTGACATCAAGCCGAGGCTCAGCGAACTGAAAGATGTGCTTGACGAAACGTCAAACAAGGTTGTAGTATTTGTCCCGTACATACACACGATTGATGTGGTCCGAAATTTTCTTATTCAGGAGGGTATTAGTAGCGAGGTGATTCAAGGCTCCGTGTCTCCGCGTAGAAGAACAGAGATCATTTCTTTGTTCCAAACTACTGAAGACCCACGGGTGCTTGTGATTCAGCCTCAATCAGCCGCGCACGGAATTACGCTGACTGCCGCAGACACGATTGTGTTTTGGTCTCCGGTGATGTCAGTCGAAACGTATATCCAGTGCATAGGCCGCATTGATCGCGTAGGACAAAAGAACAAGATGACTGTTGTGCATTTGCAAGGCTCAGAAGTAGAGCGTCGGATGTATAACATGCTGCAGGGCAAAGTAGACAGCCATCAAAAGTTGGTGGATCTCTATAAGCAAGAGTTGGGTAACACAGACGATGAAGTGGAGGATGTATGAGTTCAGTTAACACAGAAGAATTGGTTGAGGCTTATATCGCACTTCGTACCGAGCGTGATATTTTGCTTCATCAGTACGAGAGTAAGGACGAGGCTCTGAAGATTGAGATGACGAAATTGGAAGCGGCATTGCTTGATGTTTGTAACGCTATAAATGCTGATAGCATTAAGACGGCGCACGGCACAGTCATGCGTAAGTTAAGCGAGCGTTTCTTTTGCCAAGATTGGGATAACTTCTACAATTTTGTGCTTCAGAATGAAGCCCCTCATCTACTTGAGAGGCGGATTCATCAGAGCAACTTTAAGGAATTTTTGGGTAATCACGAGGGTGATGGGCTACCCCCCGGCATTAACGTGATGCGTGAGTACGGTGTATCAGTACGTAAAGCTAGTAAGTGAGGTTTATATGAGTAACGATATCATTGAAAGTTTGAAGAACGAACTTGCCGTCGCTGGCGGCGTGGACGATGACACCCGTGCAGTGGCAGGTGGCAGCGGCGGTGGTGGCGGTATCAAGCGTATCTCCATCAAGGGTGGGGTGTTTCGCAAGTATGCAGGTGGCAAGGAGATCGGTGCCATTGAAGATCGGCACATGAACGTGATCTTCGTGAAGATGGCGCACAACGCAAGTCGTACCTATTACTCTGGTTCGTACAAGGAAGGCGAGAAGACTTCGCCTGTTTGTTGGTCGTCTGACTCCAAGGTTCCCAACGCAGAGGTCAGGAACCCACAGGCTTCGGCTTGTGATAAGTGCCAATGGTCGGTGAAGGGTAGCGGTCAGGGTGGCAGCGGCGCTGCTTGCCGTCTGTCGTGGCGTACCGCAGTTGTGTTGCCTGCTGACCCCGGCGGTGACGTTATGCAGTTGTCGCTCCCGGCAACGTCTGCCTTCGGTAAGGAGGATTCCGGCAAGTGGCCGTTCCGTCCGTATATTCAAATGCTTGCTAATAACAACATCTCAGCAGGTCGCGTCATTACCAAGATGCAGTTCGACACCAAGTCGCCTGTGCCGAAGTTACTGTTCTCGCCTGTTGCGCCGGTCCCTCAAGGCGATGTGGATATTGTCCTGCGTCAGAAGGAGTCTAATTCGGCTGAGATGGCTGTCAAGATGACGGTGTTTCAGGCTGACGAGAGCAGCGAGTCTAGCGGTGCTAAGAGCGAAGATGTCGAGGTTGCTCAGCCTGTACTGCGCGAGACGGCTAAGAAGGCAGATGCGGCCCCTCCTGCGGGGGATGTGTCTGATATTGTTAAGAAATGGTCTAAGAAGTAAGGAGTCGGCATGCCTCGTTCATACGACTACAAGTTCCTTCTGCAATTGCAGAAGTCAGACCCAAACCGTTTGGGAGTAAAACTTGGCCGCATATGCGTCGAGGCTAACCTTCCTGCGGCTTACGTTGCCAAAGTTCTTGAGACTTCTCGGACCACGGTGTATTCATGGTTCAGAGGACAGGGCATACGCGAAGAGCGTAGGGCCAGAGTAGAGACGTTCATCGACTTGGTTGAAAAGGACATGGGAGACGGCATCCTTCCTGCTCATACCATACTTGATGCAAAGCACTACTTGCGAGAACTCAGCGGAGGTCTAGTGTAATTTAATTAGGCAGTTAACGATTGTCGGCGGGGGACTACATACCCCGCTTTTTTTATCTGTGGGCGGTTATGAGAAAACAATTTTATGAGAAGGCATTGCCGTCGCAGGGTGTCTACTGTGTATCAGGAATCGACAAGAACGGAAAAATAATTAATCGGTTCGCAGAGACGCTTAGCGATCTATTTACAACAATTGAAAAGATTGAGAGTAATAAAAACGTATTTACAGCGCTTAACACATTTAGTGGGCATAGCCGCAAGGCTGAGTATGCGTTGTACTGCAAGTCGTTCTTTGTAGATCTTGATGTAAGCACGAACAACCCGAAGAAGTACCCGAGCAAAGAGGCAGCACTCGCTGACCTTGCTGATTTCGTGCTTCTTAAAGAGTTACCACCACCTATACGGGTGGACTCTGGTACGGGTATTCATGCCTATTGGCTGTTTGACAAAGACATACCGACCGAAGAGTGGCGCGTCTACGCCTTGAAGTTTAAACAACTTTGTTTAGACCATCTCAAGATTGACCCGGCGGTTACGGCTGACGCTGCGCGTATCTTGCGGTGTCCAGAGTCCGATAATTATAAGACCGACCCACCAAGTCGCAGTCGGTTTCTTGACACCGAGTTCCCTGAATATAGTTTCGATGAATTCAAGGAGTATCTTGGCAAGGAAGAACTAACTACTAACTCTATTCTTGACTCCATCCCGAAGGGTATGGACGAGGATACGAGGCGTATTGCCAAGTTAGACAACTACGAAACGACGTTCCAAGACATCGCAGAAAAGAGCCTGAGCGGCGAGGGGTGCGCTCAAATCAAGAACATCTTGGTCAACGCCAAGATGCTAGAAGAGCCGTTGTGGTACGCAGGTCTGTCGATTGCCCGTCATTGCACGGATTGGGAGACCGCCATCCACTTGATGTCCGAAGATCACCTTGAGTACAACTATGAATCAACTATTCGTAAGGCTAATCAATCGTTTGGCAAACCGTTTTCATGCGAGAAGTTTAACGAACTCAATTCCGCAGGATGCGCTGAGTGCCCCATGCGGGGAAAGATTACCAACCCTCTTGCCATTGGGCGCAGACTTAAAGAAGCCGAACCAGAGGAACTTACCCCGCAGGACACAGTTCGGATCGCGCAGAATTCCGAAGAAGTTCCAAGTCTACCGCAGTTCCTCCTGCCCTATGTACGAGGACGAGAGTCTGGAGGAATCTTCTTCATACCACCATCCAAAGTAGACGAGGATGGCGTTAAGTGGCAGGACAAGCCTATCTGCATAAGCCAGAACGACTTGGCTCCGTTTAAGCGGATGTTCAGTCCTGCTGACGGCGATTGCTTGCTGGTACGTCACGCAATGAAGTACGACCCTACCCGTGAGTTCATCTTACCCATGAAGCACGTGTATGCCACAGACAAATTTAAAGAGCTCCTTAGCAGTAACAGCGTAATGTTCCTGCCGACGCACACCAATCACTTGGCTAACTATTTTATCAAGTGGAATCAATACCTACAAAACATAGATAAGGCGGAAATCATGCACATGCAAATGGGATGGACAGAGAACAACGATGCATTCGTTATTGGATTGAACGAGATTGCAAATAACGGCAGCGAACGTAAGGCGGCGGCTAGTCCGTTGGTACGTAACATCTCCAAACTTCTTAAGTCGCAGGGTGACTACGATGTCTGGAAGCGGTCGGCTAACGCCCTCGACGAACATGGGTTTGAGATGCACATGTTCGCTCTGCTGTGTGGGCTTGGCTCTCCGCTCATGCGGCTAACCTCGACTAGCGGCGTGATGGTTTCGTTCACTAGCGTAGAGACTGGCAACGCTAAGACCGGGGCTATGTATGCAGGGCTGTCAGTCTGGGGCGACCCGAAGGAACTTAGCGTGGTGGACGGCAACGCCACGGACAACGCCTTTATCGGCAGGTTGCTAAATCTTAAAAACATCTTTTTTGGGATTGACGAAGCCAGCAACATCGACCCAGAACACCTGTCTAAGTTGATTCACCGTATCTCTCAGGGCAAGGCCAAGATACGTATGCAGAGTTCGGTCAACGCTGAGCGCGACCTTGAGATGACTGCATCGCTCATCGCCATGGTGACATCGAACCATCCCCTGTACGAGAAGTTGCAGAAGATTAAGGCAAGCCCAGACGGCGAAGTTGCCCGTCTTGTAGAGTTTGTAATCGAGCGCCCACGGCCGCTTGTGGTCAATCCTAGCCGTGGCCGTGAGATTTTTGATGAGTTCCGCCACAACTATGGTCATGCGGGGCCGCACTTCATCAAGGAGTTCTTTCGGCTTGGTGAGGATCAGGTCAAGATCATGATGGCGGCATGGCAGGATAAATTTCGTATCGACTTTGGCAACGATACCGGCTACCGCTTCTACGAGAACCTTATCAAAGCAGCGTTCACAGCAGGTGAAGTAGCCGTCAACGCTGGCATCTTGACTGTTGACCTGAACAGAGTTTATACAAAGGTTGTCTCTAAGATGCTGGAGATCCGTGACAGCACGGCTCACATCAATCAGAACGACTACAAGAACTTGCTCGGTGAGTTCAGCAACAAGAATCAGGCATCGTTCCTGTTTATGGATGGCGAAAAACTGATTAACACCTACGAGCCACGGCAACTGATCGGGCGTATTGAGGTGAATACTGGGATGTACTACGTATCCCGTACTGAGTTTAAGAAGTATCTGGCCGAGCTAAACATCAGCGCCCGGCAATTCGAGATGGTGATGAAGACTGAGAAGATACTTATTGGTACGGAGAAGAAACGTCTTGGCTCTGGCTGGAAGGGCGGCTCTACGTTCCACCCCATTTGGGTCTACGCATTTAAGACGGACAATGCCGAGACTCTGGTAAATGAACTTAACAAGAGTTGAAGAACCGGAGTGGCTACTGCCGTTTGAGTTTATGCAGATAGGCGACAGTTTTTTCTTGCCTACGCTTAAACCGATGGAGATGCTCTACGTAATAGACACACGGGCCAAGACCGCCAAGGTTAAGGTGAAGGCTTATACTTCGTCCAAGGATGGACGACTTGGTGTCCGTGTCTGGCGCGTACGTTAGGTTTCTGGTTCTATCTCGTAGAGTTTGAACGTATCAATCAGGTTGCGCTTTGCAAGGTTCTGCATGCGCGTGTTCTGCTTCAACAGATCACGACGCTCCTGCTGATTAAACTGCGAAGCTATCTTGAGGTACTTAGCGCTTTGTTGCAGTAACTTAAGCTCACCGTTGATTGCACGGTTGTAGTAATCAACTATATCAGCATCCATCGGATTCTTTTGAATGTAACGCATGTATGCTTCGGGGCGCAGTTCCAGAGACTTGAGCATGCGCTGCTTTTTCTCAATCTGGTTCTTTATATCATCGTACTGACGAGCATCGTAGTTTGACCGAGTGCCGATAAAACTGTCGAGCGGTACAAGGGTACGGTCTAGGTCGTCTATGCTACGCAGTTCGCGCTGTCCGCTGGCAAACAACTTAAGGTCGTACGTGGAAGAAGCGACGCGATTAACAGCGTCAGCGTAGTTAGTAGCCCAGAAATACATGCTATTCGGGCTGACTTCCACGTTGGTGAAGTCAAAGAAGTTTCGTGCCAGATCCTTGTACATATCAGGCACGTTGCTGCCGCCAGTAAAGACATCGCTGTACCGGCTCTGACGGTTGTTATAGATCTCGTTGCCAAGATTGTCGGTGTTCATCGCGTACTCTACGATGGGTCGCAGGGCGGACGGCGTTACCGAGTCAACAAGGAAGCCGGTGAAGTTATCGAAGACGTTGATGTTCGACTTGGGTATTGGGATGAACGAGTCAAACGCGATGTTGATGATGTTAGCCGTGAAGTCCTTAAAGGATTCGTTGCCAGCAGCCAACGCTGCGACCTGCGCTCCCATAGCACCAAAGGCTGAGATACCAAAGCCCCACGGGATCTGTAGGAATGTGTCCTTCATACCAAGTATCGGGAGTCTGGCGTAACGAGTCCATCGCGCCATGTCATCCGTGGCTACAGAGTTACGACCCTGCTCGTCGTCGTCTGCACCAGCCAGAGCAAGGCTGTAAAGGAACGCACCGGCAGCAACCGTCGCCAAGATGGTGTTTTGCGCTCGACGCTTGTTCTCTCTGTAGTCCTTGAGAAACCGCTTGGCTGATTCAGGGTTATCACGGATAGACGCCGGAGCCTTGGACAACGCCGTCTTCTCATCAACAAGTGCAGGCATAATGGCGTCAATCGCACGCACCGCACCCGTAGCACCCGCACGGAAGAACATAAACAGCGCACCAGCCTCGCGCCCTGCCGTACCAATCAGTCGGAAGTTAGCAAGGTTCTTAGCGAAGGACGCAGCCTCAGTCTTAGCAGCCTGATAAATCTGCGCGGTCTCTTGAGCGTTAGGGGGACGCTTGTTCTTGTCACGGAACTCCTGCTTTAGCCGAGCCATGACGTTACCCTTCATCACGCCGTACGCAGCCACGCGACTCGTGAACTCGAAGGCGTCGTTATATATGTCAGCCCATTTTTGTATAGAGTTTTTTGCGCTCTCAAACGAGCCAACTACACCCTTCGGACCAAGCATAGCTTCAAGTTCGTTAGCCTGTCCCAGCATGCCGTATATTTGCGGATAAGTAGTCCGACCACCTTCCTGCATCCACTCAATCAAATCGTTGAAAAACGGATCAATCTTTGCAAGCCTACGCAACTCAGCGTCGTCGCCGCTGTTAAGAAGTTTGGAAGCTTTAGCAGACTTTTGCAGACCGCCCTTCATTACGTTGCGGAACAACGCATCAGCCAGATACGAAGCCGCTTCCTTACCGCCCACATCGGCAGAGATAGCCAACGTGTTGGTGAAGATGTCACGAGGGAAGTTGAGCGGGGCAAACGACGGATTGTATCGGGTGTGCATCTGGCCGAAGAAGCCAGTTATGTTATTACCCCATCTAACTCCCAAGTTGTCCACCTGATACGGACGGCGGATAGACTCCAAGAAGTCTAGGTCTTTGTTAGCAATCTCATACACTTCGATGTTGCCAGCATCGTTGTAATGGAACAGTTTGTTTTTGCCACGGAATTTTTTGAAGTCGAAGTCTCTATCAAGGTAACGCTGTTCGTGAGTGATCTCGGCAACCTTACGCCCGCTAATGTGACCCTGTTCGATAAGGTTCTTAACGGCTTCCGTTACACCGGCACGCCCTGCTCGGGAGGCTGCGTACACTGCATCGGAGAGAGACTGAAGGACTGAGTTATCGGCTTCG
>Ga0181346_1001420_pt1 | contig 10536 bp, 32 predicted proteins | sample Su13VDMM15DN_FD_130100 | JGI IMG/M metagenome (GOLD analysis project Ga0181346, IMG submission 130100) | Freshwater viral communities from Lake Michigan, USA - Su13.VD.MM15.D.N | ecosystem: Environmental > Aquatic > Freshwater > Lake | place: USA: Michigan | collected 2013-07-15 | reverse complement strand
AGTTCTGACATTATTTACTTTGTATCTGATAATTGCTTTCAATACTATACTTTGCTCATCTAATGTTGTCAAAGTTTGTGAAGGCAAATTAACTGATTGAGTAATAACAGGACATTCGATTATGTTATCAAAGAATGGTATTTTAAAATGAATACCGGCATACAATGTTTTAATCCACTTACCATATCTTAAATGTACTCCTGCATTCCACTCTTCAATAATAGCATACGGCATCAATTGATAACCGAACCTTTCTATTAATTGCACTAATTTATCAAACATACTAACTATTTTATTTCTAATACTTTACTGAAATTAAAGCTTCTCCATCCTTTAGCTTCCATATCCCAAACCGTAACATTATCTGATTCAATTGGATTTCCATTCTCGTCCAACTTAACGACCTTATCAGTCTTTGGTTGGAACTCTTCAGGTATGTGAATGATATTTTTTGTACATATCATATCCCTTATACTACCATCTGCTTTTGTAAAAAGCAATTGAACAACTTCTTGTTGTAATTTTTCTACTAATTCGTCTTTTGTAATTTGTAACATATTATTTGATTTTATTTTATAATTTATTTAGCGTAAATATCCCAATACTCTCTCGCATTGTTTAACCTTTTAATGAATCGCCTATTTTCTATTTTATTATTGTCCCACATTGTGGATACTTTATGTTTTGCAGCCCATTCATTGAATGTAATTTCTAATTTAGATTTTTCTCTACTCATACCCCATTTGTTTTCCGTTTGTTTAACTTATCTTCCACTTTAGCTATCTTATCCTTATAGCTTTTAATTGCTACACTACGGCCCCACTTACCCATATTATTTACAGGTATCATTTCCTCATAGTACTTTAATTTCTCTTTTAATTCCGTTAATTTTTTAAATAACGCCATTTGGACCTCCTTTCTTTATGTTATAAAGATACAACAATTTTTTTAATTTTCCAAAGATTTTATATACTCAATATGAGCATCTGCATCTTTGCATCTTTGATTGTATATCCCTCTGATAATTTTACCCAACTCCATATCATTCGATTCATTTAAGATAATCGATGCCGGTATTACTAATTGTTTTTTAGCCTCATTAGCCATATTAACCATTTGCCTACGATACATCAATGTGTCAGTATTTACTTTCATTTGGATTTATTTATATTGATTTAATATTTTAGTATTTTCCCTTTCATCTTGCTTTGAATATCTTTCTTTATGAGCAAGAAATCTATGGAAATCTTTATATGCACTTTGGTGGTAATCTTTTATATAAGATAATCCCAATTCATATTGAAATATAGTATCTTCATAACGATGCTCTTTATAATCAAATCCATCCTCTAATGAAAATATTTTGATTTGTAAACTATCCACTACATTTTGTAATGAATCAATTGTATGCGTTTGATTAGCATAATTATCTTTAGTTATTATATCAATGGATTTTTTATATCCACTTTTATTATATAAATAACTTATCGCTATGATTAATAGTATTAGTACTACTCCATTTGCAATTTTAAAATTTCTATTACTTATCATATTAATTAATATTTATAAATTCTGATTTCTTATATGATTTTTTCATTTGGTAATCCAATTTCCAATTTTGAATAATTTCTTCTGCTTGAAATTGATATAGAAATGGATAATCACCTGATACCCATACTTTAAATGGTAATATGCCCATACTTGTTCTAAACCACACTTTTTGCTGTGGTTGGTACATTCTAGTTCCATTGATAACAAAAGTTTCAATTCGATACTTTGGCTTTGCTTCTAATGTCATCACTCCCAATAACATTAATACTATTATTAATCCTCTTAATTTCATACTTAAAGATACGAATAATTTTTGATTTTTCCAAATAAAAAAAGGGATAACTTTTTAGATTATCCCCGTTAGGTACGCATGGCATGCAAGTTCTTTATGATTTTTTTCTATAATTTCCTTTGATTTGCTGCTCTTTAATTGTTTTCTTAGCCATCTTTTTACGATTAGCTTCTTTGATTTGTGCTTTAGTTTGTGCCATTTCCTTTTTTTCCTAATAAATATGGTATATAAAATAATAATTGTATTAATCCGATTCCAAATAATATATAAGCTAGCCACCTACAATTCCAACCAAACTGCTCATCACACATCCACATAGTATTGGCACTTAACCAACTCAATATGATTTTGTTTTCGTTTTGTTGTTTACCTCCTGTAATTATAGTAATATAAATTGATATAATTATTGTAGGAATAGCTAGTATTAAACTTATTATTGGTAATCCTGCCATCCACATAAAGTCTTTTAATAACCATAATGGATAATGTAAGTCTGATATTAACTTTTGGTGTTTAGTCATCTAAAATAGCTTCTTGAATTAAGTTTACAAATAAGTATTCATTTGTTTGAATACTCTTTAATATCTTTTCAACTTTATAGTATTGCTTTAGAACTTCAGCGTTTTCACCCGTTACTTCTTTTGTAAATTTTTGAATAGGTAGTTTTTTTATAACCTCATACAACTCTTCACCTACTCTGACTAGTTCTAATTTTCTCATCTCCAAAATAATTGTATTCCTAAAATTCCGCAAGCTAAAATTAAACAAACGAATGTTTTTAGAGTAATGGCTTCATTGAATAAAAAGAAACTCATTAGAGCAAACACAATAATGCCAATCCCAAATCCTATAAGACGAGATGGCCAAATGTCACCATTAAATTGATGTACGAATTGCTCTACTGATTTTATATATAACCAGCTTATTGGTATCGCCATACCTAATACAATAAATGGATATCGTTCATACCAATTCCACTTAATATTTCCTTGCAATTGCAGGAATGTTAGTACCTGTGCTATGAGTCCATAGACAAATCCTAAAAGTAACTTATTCATTCTATTTTTATTTAATCCATATAATCGGATATATCCAACCCATCGTTTTGCTGAGCATCATCTTCGTAGATTTCATCTTCGATTAGTGCTAACGATTCATAGATATCATCCAACAGTGCATGATATACACCATCCTCGTCAATCTGCTTTAGATTTCCTTTGATTTCTTCTACCAGTTTTAAAATCTCTTTTTTCATTTTTGTTTTCCATTAATGTTAATAAATCCCTAATAGTGGCACATTGTTCATATTCCTCAATATCTAAGAAATATTCCATAGCCTTTTCTAATGTAATATATATATTCTCTTTTTTTAAAATGAATACTACATTATCAGATAGGTTTGATAACATTAATGCCTGAACTTCATTCAAATTATCTTCAATCAGCTTTTCAGCATACCTTACTAACTCCGAATGAATAAAGTATTTGTTCTCTCGCATCCAGCTTGTCAATGATTGATTACCCAAATCAATGTGTAATACCATTGGTGGTGGGATATTACCCTTTGTAGGCTCTGATTGATTCGATTTCAAAATTGCTATTGAATTTAATTACATCCATTACTTCAATCACTTCAGATTCAAAGCGAATTGTTATTTGATTATAAGTAACATTTTTTAATTGTAGTGAACTATTAATATTTAGTTCAAAATCAGTTTCAAATAATTGGCTGTTTGCTTGTAGTACACTTTCTTTACCATACCATGCTCCAGTCCAATCAATTAGTTCTGTATTATCTGAATATAATCTATTTAGGATATCTAAATTCTTTTCTTTGAAAGCATTAAAATATATTTCAGTTACAATCAAATAATTTTTTCCATCCCCATTTGTTAAATTTTGTTCCCTCATTTAATTTTGTTTTGATTCTATAATAAATATTCTAATCCTTTTGTATTAGTTCGTTTTAACTGAATATCCATTTCAGATTTAGTAGTGGCTTCTTTGACTTGTTTCTTATACCACATATACAAGTCCTCCAATGTACCCTTACCTCTTTGTTTCTGCATTGCTTTATTCCAAAGGTCTTTACCAAATTCTTTTTTCAGTTCACCTTGCAATCTCCAAAGTATTCTATTCTCATCCACAAACGCTTCCAACTCTAACTTAATAGCTTTGATTCGTTTCATCCTACCAGCTTCCAAAGAAGCCTCATTACGATTCTTGACATCCGTGCCCCCATAATTCTTATAAGCATCCTCACTGGCTTTCTTGGCACTTTCTCTAACCTCCCCAGCTTCACTAAACATATAAGAATAATTAAAGTCACCATTTCGTATCTTTAGTAAAAGAGGAGCATCAGCTTTTAACGGCTTATTTGGTCTTCCCTTTGTATACCACCTGTATTTATTGTATGCCATAACTTTGCTCTTTGTTCTATAAACTCAACCGATTCAGTATCACCTGATATAAATTCATAAAATGAATATCTTTTTACGAATTTTTCCAATCCCACATCTTCCAATTCTTTTTGGAGATATAATATATTACCTACATAACAGTGATTGAATCCCATATTTATTTTTCGAGTTTAGGAAATAGTATATTAGTAATAAAATATTTAGCTCTTTCCTCACCCAATTTAGCTTTTAACACATTGTAAGTTCTTTGATTCTTTTGTTGGTTTTCACAATATCGGTTTTGAGCCGCTACTATGTAATCAACTCTGTCCAAAGATTCTTTTGAATTATTTAATATATCCAAATAGATTTCAAAATTTTGAGTAATATCAAATGATAATGTATTCATTTCACTATCATTTGGAACTATTGCTAATGGGGTTTCTGAAAATATAATCTTAGCCCAATCAGGCAATGGATAATCTTTCTCATATTTGAACCCAGTCTTTATACGGGTTGTATTATCAACAGGACTCCAATCCATAAATGCTGCCAATGGTTTCTTATCGGTTGTAATGATATCAAAACCAAAGATAGGATGTTGAAATGTAGGATTTGGAAAGCAAGTAAAGTGTAGCACTTCTAAATTACTATCCGAATACCTTTCAATATGCGCCAAACGGAAATTATCACCTACATATCGTTTATTACTCCATCCAAAATCTTCGGTAGGTATTTCAAATGCAGCTGATAATTGCAATATGGATTGCAATTCACTAGCTATTTTATTAAGAATGTTTTTGTAACTCATCTAATATGTTTATAATATAATTAAATCCTTTATTCACTTCGTTTACCCACTCATCCTTTTGAATACCTCTAATCATAGCAATAGATTCCTGTACATTATCAAAATCATACATCTTACCACTACCTGGTACTTTTGATTTTATCATTTGCCCACCATACATCAATGCCATATAGTTTAAATAAATGTGAGGATATAAATCTTTTGGCTTTAATCCTTCTAAATAAATACCATATTCCGCTGTTGCTTGAATCGTTGGAAATGTATCATGTACTTCTCTACTCAACTCTACAATATCCTGAAACACCTTAGTTAATCTAGCTAAATCAGGACCAATATCAGCTGATTTATGTTCCTCTATACATTGAAATATAGATGCTTGCTGAATCAAATAATATAGGTACTCCTTTTTAGATAGTTCACCTCTAAACATTCTTTGATTAAATTCCATCTTTTCAGCCTTACTATGTAATTCGGCTGTTGCTTCTCTTAATCCCATATTATTTCTTTTTAGTTTTTTTATATTTTCTAGCTGCAAGTTTCAAAGCTTCATTAGGTTCACCATCAAACCCACCATCATCCGAAAATTCATCTTCACCCAAGTCGAAACCCTCTTCATGTGCATTGTGTTGAGCAATTGCTTCATCAATTTCTTTATTTGTTAATTTAACATCTCTATGAAATACTGCATCGTATATATCATCATCTTGCCATTCAGTTAATTTTTCTTTCAACTCTTCGGCATCAGTTTCCCTATACTCATCTGCTCTATCTACTACCCAGCTCTTCCAAGCTGATTCGTGATATCCTAATCCTATTACCAATGTTTGAAATGCATCCATCAATTCATCTAAATCGGTATCACTATGGTCAATCTCAACAGATACTTTTGTACCATATTGTTGTGCCGTAATTATTGTTGGCTTTATAAAGTCCGTTATACTTTTGTAACTCATATTATTTGTTTTTAATTAATTGTGGATTTGTTTCCAATATATGTGCAATTGCGTGTACTATTTCTTCTGGTCCGAAATGCGTTTTCCAATCTAGCTCATCGGCTACTTTGTTGACCCATTCCATATATAACCTATGTAATTCTACCTTATCTATTTCCATACTGATATATTTAATCGAACCATTGGGAACGATGTGTTTTAAAATTCTTAATACCTTCATCTCTATACTTAGGGTCACCACCTAACTTACGAGCTGCTTCAACTTCTTTTTCCATTCGTGCAGTAAAGTTATCCTTACCAATCTTCTTAGCCGCTTCCAACTCTTCATTGGTTAACTCTCTACCCTCCATTGCGGCTCCAATACTAGCGAATCGTTTTGTATGGTATCCCTCTAAAGGACGAGTAAATTCTTTTAAATGATTAGCCTTCTTATCTAAATATTCAAAGAAATCCTTTTCATCTAGCTTCGATAATTCGGCATCGGTTAATTCATTCTTTGGGTCATATATCATAAATCAAAAGGTTTATCGGTTGTTGAATATACTAATTCACCATTAGGGTCTACTGCAACTTCAACATGCCCACTATCTATTAAATCTGATAATCCTTTACTAATGTTTTCACTCATCAATTCATTACACACATCTAAAAATTCAGAATCAGTTAAATACATTTCATTCTCTTGCTCCCACTTTCTTTGCATCTTAATTTGTAATGCAACTCTTAAATCGGATGGATGTATTAATAATTGTTCATCAAAAAAGCCATCTTTTTTAAGAACCTCTACCATATTATCCGATGTTTCTATAATCTCAGTCAAAATATCCATTTCTAATATTATTTAAGTTATTTAATTCATTTTGAATCTCATCAACCAATGGATTAGCATCACCTAATACTTTGTATAATGCAGATTCTATATCCATATCTGAATACTTTATTTGTATTCTATTATTTATTTCATACAATTCATCATTAGTCTTTTGTTCAATCCATTCTTGGAAATGATATTCATCATCAATTAAATCCGCATTGCTTCCACTCATTTGTTGTTGGTATTCCATAAATAGTTTTTTCATCTGCCCCATAGTAATAGTTTTTTAATGTTAGTAAATATACGAAAAATATTTGTTATTTCAAAATAATCTTTTCAGTTTTTGTTAACTGATTGTAACGAACTACAACAATCATAGTATCACCTCTCATTTCCCACTTAGGTGCAATGACTGTATTGATACTACCATCTGCTGAATTGTAGCATACCTTATTGATTGTAGGTACTAATGCATTCACATTACTTATCATTGGTGGTAACTTAACTACCATAAACTGACCTGTATAATAGTTCAAATAGGTTTTAGTTATTGTAGCAATTGTATCACCTTTAACTAAGTTCCAATATAAATTATTTTCCCATTCAACTTTCACACGAGGCTCATCTGGTATCTTACCATTGATACGAATTGAACCTGATATTGTATGAATATTTTGTGATTCAGTAGAATACAATTTAAAATAAGAATACCCATTCACATCTTTAGGTAAACGGGCATCGATACTCATTTCAATTTTTGGGTTTGGCATTAAAAATCCAGCATATTGCCAGTTACCATCTCCCTCTTTAGTACATCCTAATAATGTACTTATTAATATAATTAATAAACTTTTTTTCATTTGTAATAATTTTTATCATCAAATTTTTTATAATCTTTGTACACTAGCAGTACCATCACTCCTATTATACCAAACATAACTACCAACTGAATTGTTGCTAGTGCGGTTTCTATCCAATCAAATACATGTGAACTATTCATTGATATAACAATTACGGTGGCACAATGTTAATAACTTTAATACTTTAAGATTAGATGAATCAGCTCTGCTAATTGCCTGATATAGGTCATTAGCACACACTGCTTCAACAAATCCACCACCTGCATAAGAACTCTTATCACGCGTACACATAATCGAAACCATCATTTCGATATTATGGTCAGTTACAATTGGGAATTCATTTTCCCAACCTTTAGCGAATTCAATAGCTCGCTCTCTATATTGCTCTCTAATATTCATAAATTTTATTTTTTATTGTATACAAAACTTGCCCAATTACCCAAACAGGAAATATAACTACCCATATTACAATGATAGCAGTTATTAACATTAAATTATATAAGAATATTTTCATCGGTATAAAGTTACAAATTCTCCAAAGTGTTTATCAAACACACCTACTAAATGCTCATAGTTACCTTTCATCATTTCAGCTTGGATATCTTTACTATCCAACCCCAATTGCTTAGCCAATCTACCCGCAGTTCCTAATAGGAAAAATGCGTTACCATCCGGACCTGTAAGGTCAATTTCAATTCCTGATTTTTTTACTTTTTGCTTTATCATTGTTTTAAATTTTATCTTTATTAAATACCTTGCTCTATACGAAGGTCATAGTTTTCCTTCTCAATTTCGTTATATTCAACTACTTTTAAGTAGGGTTTGAAATCGGTCATATAATAACCTCTAAGGTTAGCCATATCAATTAATGAATCGATGAATGACTTACGAACATAAGTCATATCGGATGAACCGAACCCCTGGTCTTCCGGCCAATCGGCGAAATCTTCGGCTACATCATTAAGAGCTTCGTACACCGCATCGGAGTAAGTGATAACTCTCTTTGTAAACCTTCCCTCAACAGGGTAAGCGTTTCTAACTACATCAAATCCTTCGATTAACGAAGCTGATGCCAATACTGAATTAAGATTAAATGGTAAACTCATAGTTTTAGATTTTAAGGATTAATATTGGATTAATGAAATTGGAACATTGTAACAAGCTCCATTCTTTACACTCAAAGTAGCTTTAGTTCGGCTAATCTTATTAACGAATAATTCCTTACCTGCCAATTTAGGGTGATTAACGGTAACACTCATACCGATTTGTAAACCCACTTTCTTTTGAAGTGATTCGATAGTACGCTTTTGTTTGATTAGCTCGATAACAATCTGATTGATGTTTCTTAATTCAGCTACTGATAAGTTTGATAATTGTGAATAGTTCATAATTTTTGTTTTTAAGTTTTAAAGTTTAAATTGAAGAGAATTACATTACTCTCTCACATATAATAAAGATACGAAATTCTCCTGATAAATCCAAGAGAAATCGTAATTATTTTTTAAAGATATTCTGGTCCGTAAATACCATATCGAGCAGTACCCTCAATGATATTTCCTCTGGCATGCTTTGCCGGAGCTTTCCAAGTTGCGGCTTTTAACAAGTCACCTTTCTTAATTGGTGAACCTTTTAAGTCTCCATCAACTCTACTGATGAATCCCCAACATCCTGTACCATCCCATAAACGGATGAATTTATTACCAATTTCAACAGTCAATTCTCTCCATTGACTTGGCATATCTGCTTTCACATAATAGTCCTTTCGTTGGATATTTAATTTGTTGATGAAATTGTTTACGATTGGGTTAGAATTTAGATAATCTAACGCTTTTTGATTTGTAGTTCTCATATGTTTATCATTTATTACATAGTAAATATACGAAATAATCCTTAGACTGCCAAACTTTTTAGCAATTATTTTTAAAATATTTTCAGATTTGTACCTTATTTATACCCTATTTAGGGGGTCAGAAACCTTCAGGGAACCCCAAATTTCGATTCAAATGCCCCAATAAGGTCAGTAGTCCACCTGACATATTATAGTCGTTTATATACATAACTTATTGATTGTCAGTAAGTTATAACTCATTGATAATCAACGGGTTATATTGATTGCCAATCTGCTTTATTATTTTCTTTTAAAATATGTCCTATTTGGCCTATCATATTATCTATATCAGATAACCAATCGGCAGTGGCACATACATTCGTTCTTTGTGAATTGAATATAAAAAAGTATGCCATTTCAGGAGGATGTGTAGATGAATATTGTGGAATAGGATTTCGTTCTAACATAATACTACAATTATCTTTTCGAAGGCCTTCAACCCATTTTTCTAAATTGATTATATATGTATCGTTGTGCACCCCTTCGTAGATATATTTAACAGCCCAGTCATCCACTATATCCCTATGATTTAATTTATGATAGTTTTGTATTGTTAACATCTTATTTCAATTTATATACCTTAACCTTCTTTACCTTCGTTTGCTTATCCGTCTTACCCACCAATATATCGATTCGTTTCGTATATCGTTTGTTCATCACATCCCTTACCGTATATGTTCCATCGTACTTACCGGCGCCTTTGATACGAAGTTTAGTACCGAACTTATACTTTCGTTTTAAATCCCTACTAACTGCTATGATACGATGTCTCTTTGGATTACTTTCATTAATCTTAAACCCACTAGCCGTAATCAATGGAGTACTATCAGTTTGTTCCACAGTAGGTGAATATGTAGTTATTGTTACATCCTCTGATGGTGCAACTGAACTAATATATTCATTTACTCTTGCTTCCTCTCTTCTTAATTCAGATGGTAAGAATACTATGATGAATGATAATATTTCCT
>Ga0181346_1001410_pt1 | contig 10592 bp, 18 predicted proteins | sample Su13VDMM15DN_FD_130100 | JGI IMG/M metagenome (GOLD analysis project Ga0181346, IMG submission 130100) | Freshwater viral communities from Lake Michigan, USA - Su13.VD.MM15.D.N | ecosystem: Environmental > Aquatic > Freshwater > Lake | place: USA: Michigan | collected 2013-07-15 | reverse complement strand
ATGAGAACAAAGGCCGCATGACCAGCGCCTTGGTCCTCCCTGACAACTTGTACATCCCGTATTGGGGCAGCTCAGTCATGAGCGAATGCGAGCGCATCATCCACCGCGTTCCGATGACCACCAACGACTACAAGAAAGCAGTTGTCCGTGGTCAATACTTGGATGAAGCCCAGCCACAGTCCTTGAATGACAACGGCCAAAGCACAATCAAAAAGGCTGTTGACAAGGCCATGGGCATGTCACCCAATGCCGAGGAAGAAGAAATCAGTTTGCTTGAGTTCCAGTTGGATTACGACTTGGAAGGCTTTGAGCACAAGGATGAAGAAGGCGAAGTCACAGGAATTGCGCTGCCCTACATCATTACGTTGGACGAGAACACTGGCGATGTCGTCGGTATCCGTCGCAACTGGAGAGAGGGCGACAAGCTCTTTTGCCGCAGACAATACTACGTGCACTACCGCCTTGTACAAGGACCCGGAGCCTATGGCCTTGGCTTCTTGCACTTGGTTGGTAACCTGTCCAAGACCGCCACGATGGCACTGCAACAATTGCTCGATGCCGGTACGTTGGTGAATCTGCCAGCGGGCTTCAAGGCCAAGGGCGCACGGATCATGAACGATGACGTGCCAATCCAGCCGGGTGAATGGCGTGACATGGATGCGGGCGGCATGGAGCTGCAATCATCTTTGTTGCCACTGCCCTACAAGGAGCCAAGTCAAACGCTCATGGCTTTGCTTGGGTTCTGCGTAACCGCTGGTCAGCGCATGGCCAGTATTTCGGATATGCAAGTTGGCGACAGCAATCAAAACGCTGCTGTGGGAACAACGATTGCTCTGCTCGAGAAGGGCAGCTCGGTCATGTCGGCCATCCACAAGCGGTTGCATTACAGCCAAAAGCTGGAGTTTCAACTGCTCGCCAAGGGCTTTGCTGAATACCTGCCCGATGAGTATCCGTACGATGTCCCCGGTGAGAGCCGCGTCATCAAGCGTAAAGACTTTGACGACCGCATCGATGTGTTGCCGGTCTCTGACCCCAACATCTTCTCTATTGCTCAACGCATCACCATGGCGCAAACCCAGCTACAACTGGCACAAAGCGCCCCACAGATGCACAACATGTACGAGGCCTACCGCCGCATGTATGAAGCGATTGGTGTGCGCGATATCGATCAGATCTTGAACTCACAAAACGTAGACAAACCAAAAGATCCTGCCAGCGAAAACGCGCAGGCATTGGACGGTTCTCCACTCAAAGCGTTTGCTGGCCAGCAGCACGATGCACACATCATGACGCACATCCTGTTTGGTATGTCACCCATGATGCAAAGCATGCCCAATGTTGCTGTGAATTTGCAAAAGCACATCTTCGATCACATTCGATTAAAGGCCGAAGAGGATACGGAAGCCGAATTGTTCAAGCAGTACGGCACCGACCCCGAAGGAACAATCTCTTCATTGCAACGCGAAGCACTGGTTGCTACAAAAGTTGCCCAAGGCTTCCAAGAGGTCAAGCAATTGCAAGAGAAACTGTCGGGCAATCAGGAAGATCCATTAATTGCACTGAAGAAACAAGAGTTGGAACAGTCGGCAAAGAATGATCAGGCCAAACTTGGTGTGGATCAGGCTAAGTTGCAACTCTCCCAGCAAAAGGAACAGGCCGACCAACAGGAAAGCCAAGCTAAATTGATGTTGTCTGCCCAGAAAGCGCAAGCGGATGCCGCTAAAACGGCCAACCAAGGAGCCCAAAATGCATAACAAACCCAAAGTAATGCCAAAAATGGCACAGAAAACAAAGAAACGGGTGCCAAAAGCACCCCCAAGCGGCAAAAATCCGCCGGGTGTGACGTACGTTTATCGAAAAGATGCGTTCAACAAGGTAAAAATTGCGTAAATTGTCGTATGATGTGAGTACACCCTTCGGACAGGGGCCTAAACTGTCTGCTTCATTGGAGTAATCCATGCTTGAATTTGCAGAAACCGTTCTATCTTCCGTTCGTCGCCTCCAAAGGGAGACGCATGAGTCGATTTTGAGCGGTGGGATACGGGATATGGAGCAGTACAAGTTCCTGATGGGCCGTCTTGAGGGGTTTCGGTTTGTTGAAGAGGCAGTAAAAGAGCTTCTCAACAAGAATCCCAATCTTTAAGGACCCTACATGACAGAAGTTACTGCACTGGAACAGAAATGGGCACAAGAAGCGGAAGATGAAGCCGCTCAGGCGGCATCAAATGCCGTGGCAGACGCAGCAGCGTCTGTGATAGCCCGAAAAGAACACAATGAGCAGGTAGAGAACATCAGGGAGCATCTCCCCAAGGCCACAGGCTGGCGCTTGATCGTTCTTCCCTACCGTGGCGCACGCAAAACCAAGGGCGGCATTGAATTGTCTGATCAAACCCTTGAGCGCCAGCAACTTACAACCACTTGTGCATATGTTTTGTCTGCGGGGCCCTTAGCCTACAGAGACGAAGTCAAATTCCCCACCGGCGCTTGGTGCAAGGAGGGGGATTGGATCATTTTTGGCCGCTACGCGGGTGCGCGTATGGCTATTGACGGTGGAGAGATCCGGATTCTCAACGATGACGAAATCTTGGCCACCATAAACGACCCAGAAGACATTCTGCACATGTGAGGTAACAAATGGGAACAGCAACAGTACCGGATAGCCAGTTGGAGTTTGATTTGGGCGAAAATGAAGTCGCCACAGACATCTCCATCAATGAAGAAGGCAAGGCAGAGGTCCAAGAGGCCTTTTCCCCTGCCGTTGAAACGCAGTCCAATCGTGAAGAGTTGGAGACCATTAGCGATAACGTCCAAAAACGTATCTCTAAGCTCACCGCCCGCATGCGAGAGGCCGAGCGCCGTGAACAAGCTGCAATTGAGTACGCCAAAGGCTTGCAAACACAGACCCAAACGCTCCAGCAAAAGCTTGTACATACTGACTACAGCCGTTTGAACGAAGCCAAGACCCGTTTGGAGACACAGCAAACCACGCTCAGGGCCATCATCCGCAAAGCTCGAGAAGAAGGTGACATTGACACCGAAACCGAAGCAAATCAGCGCCTGACGGACCTTGTGTATGAGCAACGCCAAGTGGCAGGATGGCTGCAAGAGCAGGGGCAACAAGTTGAGACATACAGACAGCAGCCCCAACAGCCTCAGCAACAAGCTCCGGCCCCACAGCCCGCCCCGCAAGCAGCCCGTCCAAGCCCGCAGGCAGAAGACTGGGCAGAACGTAATCCTTGGTTTGGCCAAGACCGCGTCCTGACCTATGCTGCATGGGGTATCCACGAAACCATGGTGAGTCAAGAAGGTATTGACCCCAATTCGGATGAATACTATACTGAACTAGATCGTAGACTCCAAGAAGAGTTTCCGAACAAGTTTCAGAGCCGTAGCTCTGCCCAACCCAACAGACAACAGCGTTCCGCACCCGCTGTTGCACCTGCAACCCGTAGTTCGGGAATCAACAACGTGCGCCGTACTGTTCGGCTTTCGCCGAGTCAGGTTGCCATTGCAAAGAAACTGGGTGTTCCGATTGAGGAATACGCCAAGTACGTCAAGGAGTGAACATGAGCGAAAAACTTACAATCGATAGAGCTTCCCGCACAGCGGTAACCCGTGAAAAGGAAGAGCGTCGCAAGCCATGGAAACCACCTTCACGCTTGGACACACCACCGCCTCCTGAGGGGTATGGATATCGTTGGATTCGTGCAGAAGTCAACGGTTTCTTGGATAAACAAAACGTCTATAGCAGCTTGCGTGAAGGCTACGAGCTTGTACGCTTGGAAGATGTTCCTGAGGAATATCAAAACATGCTTCCTACCGTTGAGGATGGAAAGCATGCCGGAGTTATTTCGGTTGGGGGCTTGCTCCTTGCCAAGATTCCTTTGGAAACTGCGAAAGAACGTGATGTTTATTTCCGCCAGAAGGCCCGTGACCAGATGACCGCTGTGGATAACGAGATGATGCGAGAAAACGCTCACTCTACAATGCGCATTGAGAATCCCGAAAGAAGTTCAAGGACAACTTTCGGACCCCGATAGTTATCGGTATCCACAACCTTTTAGGAGCTTCAAATGGCAAACACAAATAAGCCTTTTGGTCTGCGTCCGCTTGGTAACTTGTCTGCTACTGGTGCACAGAAGCAATACGGCTATCAAATCGCGGATAACCAGTCCGGAGCCATTTATCAGGGCGACTTAGTCGTTCTGTACGATGGTTACATCATCAAGTACGACGCTTCCACGCATGCTGCCCCCACAGGCGTATTCAATGGCTGCCAATACTACGACCCAACTCGCGCAGGCAAGCCGACTTGGAAAAACTTTTACCCCGGTAGTGTGGACATCACATCTGGCACCATTGATTGCGAAGTAATCGATGATCCTGCTCAGTTGTTCTTGGTCCAAGCTGATGGTGCAGTTACTCAAGCCAATATTGGCAAGAATGCTGACCCCACAGCCTCTACCACAGGAAGCACCACCACTGGTATTTCCAACGGTAGCCTCGGTTCCGCTTCAATTGCAAAAACTGCCGCATTGACCATGAAGATTGTTGGCTTGTCCACAACTCCTGACAATGAATTGGGCACTTATGCACAAGTGGTTGTGAAACTTAATCAACACCAGTACGGTAGCGTCGGTGTTGCATCTGACGGAGCTTAATCATGGCAATTACACGTTCACAACTTGTTAAGGAACTCGAGCCCGGTCTAAATGCCTTGTTTGGCATGGAATACACCCGCTATGAAAACGAACACGAAGAGATTTTCGATATCGAAACCTCTGACCGTGCGTTTGAAGAAGAGGTAATGTTGACTGGTTTTGGCACTGCTCCAGTAAAGACTGAGGGCGCTGGTGTTCAGTACGATACCGCTTTGGAATCGTTCACTGCTCGCTACACCCACGAAACCATCGCTATGGCGTTTGCGTTGACCGAAGAAGCTGTCGAAGATAACCTCTACGACCGTCTCTCTGGCCGCTACACCAAGGCATTGGCTCGTTCCATGTCTCAAACCAAGCAGGTCAAAGGCGCGAACGTCCTGAACAATGCTTTCACTGGCGGCGCTTATGCTGGCGGCGACGGTGTTGCTCTGTGTTCTACCGCTCACCCTACAGCTTTGGGCCCCAACTTCGCCAATACGCCTACAACTCAGGCTGACTTGAACGAAACCTCCTTGGAGCAAGGCATCATCGACATCGCAGCGTTTACAGACGAACGCGGTTTGAAGGTCGCTGTTACTGCCCGCAAGATGATCGTTCCTAAGGAACTTCAGTTCACCGCTGAACGCCTGATGAAGTCGACTCTCCGCACTGCCACTGCTGACAACGATATCAACGCAATCAAGTCCATGGGCTTGATTCCCGAAGGTTACGCTGTCAACCACTTCTTGACCGATACAAACGCTTGGTTCTTGATCACCGACGCGCCCAACGGCTTGAAGATGTTCCAACGCTCACCAATTAAAACTGCCTTTGAAGGCGACTTTGACACTGGTAACGTGCGTTACAAGGCTCGCGAGCGTTACAGCTTCGGCTGGTCTGACCCACGCGGCATCTACGGCTCTTCAGGTTCGACCTGATAAGACGATGAAAAAGGGGCCTTGTGCCCCTTTTTCTTTTGGTGTATATTGAGCGCATTCCGGGTTTCCCGGAACATCTGACAGTCCCGGCTGACGACATGCAGACAGATGTTCCCTCACTTGCATGTAAGGAAAAAACATGGCACGCACTACGTTTCAAGGCCCCGTCCGTTCAATGAGCGGCATCTATCAACAAGGCCCCGCTGCCGTTGTTGAAATCACAACCAGCACCACACTAAATCCCGTCAGCCACGCTGGCCGCATTATTTCTGTTGGCGGGACTTTAGCTGCCGCTTTAACACTGACGCTGCCTGCAATCAACATGACCGCTGACCCCTCTTCTTCGGGTCCCGGCCAGAGCCCCAACACCGCCAACAACGAAGGCGTGATGTACAGAATTTGGGTTCCAACCACGATTGCCACAAGTTCTTTGAAGATTGCCACCAACGGCACGGACATGTACATCGGCTCCTTGCTGTCGGTAGACACCGATACGTCGGGCGCAATGGTTGGCTTCACCGCTAACGGCACTACCCATGACTTTATCAACTTAAATGGAACGACTACTGGTGGCGTTGCAGGCACTTGGATTGAGATTTTTGCAATTGCTGCCAACAAGTACATGGTCACCGGTGTAATCTTGGGTTCCGGAGTTGTTGCTACACCGTTTGCCACCACTTGATAGGGGCCCATCATGGCTTTTACAACTGACGTAAAACAAGCGCACCTTAATGGGAGCGGCTTTTTGGTAACGGGGCGAACCCGTGTCAAGGCCATCTCATATGTGGGCACTGCAACTGCGGGGCACGTGACGTTGTTTGACACCCTTACTGCACCAGTGACCACGGCCACATACGGTCGTTCTGGCACAACTGTGACCGTTACTCAAGCTGCCCATGGACTTACCACAGGGGATGTGATTGGGATTGATTTTGCTGCGGGCACGGGCGGAACTGCTACAAACGGGAACTACGCGGTAACCGTTTTAACGTCCAGCACTTTCACCGTTACCGACATCAACTCAGGGTCTATCACTGCGGGTGCATCAATGGTGTATTCGACCCGTTGGTTGATGAGTTACGACGTGTCAGCCACTGACATTTACAACAATGCCCCACTGATTCCAGAAGATGGTGTAGTGGCTCGGGTTGGGGTTTACGCGCAGATGTTAAACCTCACGGCAGTAAACATTTTCTACGGATAAGGAGTCCATCATGGGACGTGCAGCAAAAATGGCAATTTCTGAGTACCAAGGCGAAGTTCAAGCCGGTGCACAGAAGCAAGACATGAGCAAAGGTGGCCCTAAACAGGTTGCTCGTAAGAGTGGCCCTAAGCCCTCTAGCTCGTTCTCTCCTCGCGGTGTGGGCATGGCTCGCAACAAGCCCTGCAAAATGTATTGAAATGGCTAAAACCCCAGCTTGGCAGAGGAAAGAGGGCAAGAGTCCGACCGGTGGTTTAAATGCCAAGGGTCGGGCTTCTGCCAAGAAGCAGGGCATGAACCTGAAGCCCCCTCAGCCAGAAGGCGGAGCCAGAAAAAAATCGTTTTGTGCCCGAATGGAGGGCATGAAGAGCAAACTTACAAGCGAAAAGACGGCTAAAGATCCGGATAGCAGGATCAATAAAAGTCTTAAGAAGTGGAAATGTTGATGGATGCAAATTCAATTTGGTCAGCCGGTTTGTCCGTCCTTTTGGCCGGGCTGTGGTTCTTCATTCGTGAAAAGTTTGATGAACTAAAGCGTTTGGACATTCTTTTGAACAAGACTCGCGAGGAAAACCACCGCGACTTTGTCACTAAGTCGGAAGTCCAGCGCATCACTGACCACATTGACCAAAGATTTAACAAGCTTGAAGAGAAACTGGACAAACTTCTTCAAGTGAAGGCCGGATAATGTCAGCAAAGGTAAGAAATTTTAAAAAGGTGGTGAATCCATGAAAAAATCAGCAAAAGCAATGCCTTTTATGGGCATGGAAACAGCAATGGAAGAAAAAGCCGAAAAGAAGGCCAAGGGCATGAAAAAAAGCGGAATGCATAAAATGCCTGACGGCAAAATGATGAAAGATTCTGCCATGGCCAAAGGCGGTGTTGCAAAGCGTGGCCAAGGTATTGCCGAACGAGGCTATGCCGAAGGTGGCCGTGTTCAAGTTCGTGGCGTTGGCGCTGCGCGTGCCCGTACAGCAAAAATTTGCTAATCCATGACCACATCAGGCGTAGCCAACTTTGATCTTCAGTTCGATGACCTGATTGCCGAGGCGTATGAACGCTGCGGCATAGAGGTCAGGGCTGGCTACGACATGAAAACGGCGTTGCGCTCTCTCAACATTATCTTTGCTGAGTGGGCCAATCGCGGATTGAATCTTTGGACGATTGAGCAGCGCCAGCAAGTTTTGACTGCCGGGACGTATGAGTACAACCTGCCGGAAGACACTATCAACGCCTTGTCTGCGGTAATTCGTACCAATGCGGGTCAGTCTACCCAGCAAGACATTACGATTGACCGTATCAGCCGCGCAGAATGGCTGCACATCCCTAACAAGAATACCCAGTCCAGACCAGCTCAATACTACGTACAGCGTTCTGTTCCGACTACGGTGTACCTGTACCCCTCTCCTGACAATACGCAGACGTGGACGTTTGTGTATTACGCCATCCGACGTATTGAGAACGCGGGAGCGTACACCAATACAGCAGACATTGTTTTCCGATTTTTACCTTGTTTGGTGGCGGCTTTAGCATTCCATCTGTCCGTTAAGAAGGCTCCGGATCGCATGGTCATCCTGAAACAACTGTACGAAGAAGAATTTGCCCGGGCAGCGGCGGAAGATCGAGACACAGCCAGCGTGTTCCTGACACCAACCTATTCGGGTGGGTAATCATGGGCTACGCTTCAGGCAAGTTTGCAATTGCACTGTGTGACCAGTGCGGTCAACGGTTCAAGCTGCTTGCGCTGATCAAGGATTGGAAGGGTTTTAAGGTTTGCTTAGAATGCTATGAGCCAAAGCATCCACAGTTAGAGCCCAAGCGCAATATCACTGAGCCACAGGCCTTGTACCAGCCTCGCCCAGAGTCTCGGTTGTACGTTACAGTCTATGTAGGCTTGACTTCGGACTCTTCGTTTGCAAGCATTGGCATGCAGCCTATGCCGTATTCCAAACAATTGGCGGCAGCCGGTGTGCTGTCGCCTGTAACCACGTCAATCACATGAACTACGCTGAACTCACTGTTGCGATTGCGGACTACACCGAGAACACGTTCACGGCGACGGAGCTTGCTATTTTTGTTGAGCAGGCCGAGCAACGCATCTACAGCATGGTGCAGTTGGCCAATCTGCGTAAAAACCAAACCGGTACGATCACTTCAGGCAACAAGTATTTGTCGGCACCTGATGATTATTTGTCCACTTATTCTTTGGCGGTATACACCTACGCTACACCCACGGCTACAGGCATTTCTGCGGCATTTACGATCATTGTCAGCAGTGCAACGGACATAGCTGTTGGCCAAATAGTAACTGGTTCCGGTATTGGCACAGGTGCTCAGGTAACGGTTATCAACGGCACAACCATTACCTTGTCGGTGGCCAATAGCAGCACTGTATCGGGCGCAATGGTGTTCCAAGGCGATTACCTGTACTTGTTGGACAAGGATGTCAACTTCATTCGCGAGGTGTACCCGAATCCTGCCAGCACTGCTGAACCCAAGTATTACGCCATCTTTGGTCCACAGTCTGCCAATGTGAATGAGCTGTCGTTCATTCTTGGCCCTACGCCTGATCAGACCTACAAAGTCGAGTTGCATTATTACTATTACCCAGAATCCATCGTGACTGCGGGAACTTCATGGCTAGGGGAAAACTTTGATTCTGCGTTGCTATATGGCTCGCTGGTCGAGGCATATACGTTTATGAAGGGTGAGCAGGACATGATGGCGCTTTACGATACTAAGTACAAAGAGGCGATGGCGCTTCTGAAGAACTTGGGCGATGGCAAACAACGAGGCGACACTTATCGTGATGGCCAAGTCAAGGTTAGGGTGCAGTAATGATCACAGCAGGACTCACCACCAGTTTCAAAAAAGAGGTTTTGCTGGGCATACACGACTTAGACACCGATGTTTTAAAGGTTGCTTTGTACACCTCAGATGCCAATCTTGGCCCCGATACAACGGTGTATTCAGCCACCAACGAGGTATCGGGCACGGGCTATACGGCAGGGGGCGAAGTGATATTGAACGTCATTGTCCAGCAAGGCAACGGCACGGGCTATGCCACCTTTGATGACCCATCATGGCCGGGCGCAAACTTTACAACCCGTGGTGCGTTGATATACAACTACACCAAGAGCAACAAGTCGATTGGGGTGTTTAATTTTGGTACTGATCAAACAATGGCAAATCAAGGATTTACAATTCAGTTGCCAGCGGATAATCCTGAAACTGCTGTAATTCGGATCATTTAAGGAGAAAAGATGATAGTAACCACAACCAAAGGCGACATGGACGATTCTCTGCTTGTAAAGCAAGAGGGCACAGTCGATAATGACAACGAACTCACCACATGGGTCGAGTACTGGTTGGAAGGTGAACTTGTTCACCGTTCCGCCCATGTAACTTTGAAAAAAATGCCAACCTTTGCCGGTGGCGAAACAGCTTCTTTAGCATAAAGGAAATATCATGGCAAATACCCAATCAATGTGCACCTCATTTATGAGCGAGCTTATGCTTGGTCAACACCAGCTTGGCACTTCAACCATTGTCTCTCGCGGCAGTTTGACTGCGCCCACTACAGACACGCTTAAAGCGGCTTTGTATTTGGTTTCAGCAACTTACAACGCATCTACTACTGCTTACTCCGCTACTGGCGAAGTCTCTGGTACAGGCTACACCGCTGGCGGTGTGACGGTAACGAATGCCACAGCTCCAACCTCAACTAACGCTTCTGCAACTGCTGGTGTGGCGTTTTTTACGCCTTCAGGGTCACTTACCTACACAACAGTGACATTGGCAACGGCGTTTGAT
>Ga0181346_1001408_pt1 | contig 10597 bp, 6 predicted proteins | sample Su13VDMM15DN_FD_130100 | JGI IMG/M metagenome (GOLD analysis project Ga0181346, IMG submission 130100) | Freshwater viral communities from Lake Michigan, USA - Su13.VD.MM15.D.N | ecosystem: Environmental > Aquatic > Freshwater > Lake | place: USA: Michigan | collected 2013-07-15 | reverse complement strand
TGTCGCTATAACCACCTATACCTGTTAAACCTAAATCGTATTGTGTTGCTATTAGCGAAGTATCAACCTTTAATGTTATTGCATTGCCTAAAGTGGTTTTTGTTAAGCCAAAGCCTGCTGTTATGGAGCTATCTCCACCACCGCTTGTAGTATCTGCTTTACTTATATTACCTGCTGCATCTATCCTTAAAGACATAGTGCCTACGGCTGTGGGTAAGTAAGGCATTATTACTTTAGAGTTTAAATAAAGCCTTTGATTAGATGCTGTGGCATCTTGATAGCCGTAGATAATTGATTGGGTTGTGTCGCCAGCCACTGTTGACCTGTCAAGTGAATTTATAAATAACCTGCTTGAATAAGCCGCAGGATAAAAACCTGAATAACTACCTAACCCTATGTTATTTGAACCTGTTATTTGAGACAAAGCACTTGCACCAATAGCTGTATTATTAATTCCCTCTGTATTATCTGAAAGTGTACCACTTCCAAAAGCTGTATTACCTGACGTAGCTCCTGCGTCTAATAACAAACTCGATGAACCTAAACTTGTATTACTTGAATTTATCCGACCTGATACTATACTATTCCTTTTAAAAACTAAATCCTCATTATCCGTAGTACCTATAAAATTAGTTCCTGCTGTTGTACCTGCATTACCTGTTATGCCCCATCCACTACTACCACTACCTGTTGATTGTTTAATCCATGCTGTAGTTGTTGAGTTACGAACATAAACTGCGTTTTCACTGGTACTGAAAAACCTTGCACCTGCATACCACTTTAAATAACTATTCAAATTTGCTTGAACTGAATCTAAGTATGGTTTATCAATAAACCCTACACTTGTTGTTCCTCCACCATAAATTGTAAATAAAACATTATTGTTTGTTGCATTTCCTACACCTTGTCTAACTGGAAATAATGTTTGTGCCCTTACAGAAAAGGTTGCAAAAGAGAAAATTAATACCGTAATTAATTGTATTGTTGCTTTTTTCATACCCCAAATTTATATATTTATTTTTATATTTTACTATAATTCTTCTGCTACATCTAAATCAATATCAACTCCATCTAAATCTATTGATAAAGCTATTACATTTGGAGCTTCTGCGTAAGCCCTAATGGATTGATCCATTTCTATAATTCTCTCTGTTATTTCTATTGTTTTCGTTTCGTATGGGCCTATATCTGCATAGCTTAAAACTGCCCCAGCCCTAAAATCTCCACTAATAACACAAAAGGATAAATGCACCTTAACTGTTGCGTTTGAGGTGTTACATAAGGTAATATTCATTGCCTTAACTACTCTGCCTGTATCATCCCAATTAAAGAATATTTCGGTTTCGGTGTTTGGTAATAATCTTTTTAATGTTTTCATTGTTTTATTTTTTTAACCAAATAATTCGTTTAAAGCCCCTGCCATCTCTGGGTGCTTGTTTCTAACTTTAATGTGCATTATCTTAACAGCCCCTATTAATGACTGTCCAAGTGCCATACTTAAATCGTTTTCGTGTGTATCTCTTGAATTGAATTTTAGTAAATCGTTTATTAAATCAATGAACCAATTTAATTCTAAAAGATATTGCTCTCCTGTTATTAAAGGTGTATTTAAAACAGCATCCATTAGGCCAATCATTTCTTCTAAAAAAGCATTTCTTCCACCACCTGTAGGTGAATCCCCTTTTTGTAATGAATTTTTTGGTTGTCCTATTTTTGGTAGCAACCAATCCATATATCCTCTATCTTCAAACCAGTCTATTATCTTATCGTTAATATTCTCTACTTGTACCATTGAACGGTTAAATATGGCTGCTTTTATAGCATCTTCATAAAATATTTCAGCATGGGATGGACGGCAGCAATAAATAAGTGTAGGGCATTTTAATATTTTTGTATCAAATACATCTCTAAATTTCCAATTAACCATTGCTGCATTTGAAAACTTTTTACCTGTTGGATGCCTTTTTTGAATAGGGTCAATACCTAAGCAATTTTCAACATATAACGGTGGCCTAAAAATATCTCTTAACGGCTCTCTATTTTGCGGCAAGTAGCTTATACAAAACCTTGCGTCTTTAATGTCAAATCTTTGCACATCTGCCATTCTAAATTCTACCTCACCGTCAATATACCCATCTACTCTTTCAAGGTTCCCATAAACATTTATTGGCTCTTTTGTTACTTCGTTTTTGTACCTTGTTCCAATTAAATAAATAGCCCTTTCTTTTAACCCTTCGGTATTACTCCATATTGCTTGTTGGTCTGTGCTTCCAAACATTTCTGCTTCATTCAGTGGATAACCTCTTATTTCTCCCATCAAAAATTCCTTATCTGCATCCGCACGTTTTTGCATGATTATTTTATAAATAACATCTCCATCCGCATCTCCAAATTCATCATAACAACCCTCAATCCCTTCTAATGGATTAGAATACCATCTAAATACTCTTGTTCTTGTACTACCGTAATCAGTTAAGTTGTCGGGGTCGCTGTTTTTCCAAAATGAATACGCTTCGTCATTATGCCTTCCGGCTGTATCTGCTGGAGATGAAAATATATCGAATATACCTTTACGTTCTGTTCCCGGTGCAATGAATTTTTCATAGTTTAAAAACGTGGCATAAAAAGAACATTCCTCCCATTTATTAACTTCATCCAATACACATTTTCGCATATTATTCAAACTATCAAAAGCATTGTGAGTAGATGCTCCATAAGTAATCATAATATCTCTACCTGTATCTAAAAGTGTTTTAGGTCGTTGAAATTTTATTTTTTCTGCAATTTGGTCTTGGCTTACGATGTCGGGATAAAATAATTCTCTTACCCATAAATCAAGGCTGTTCCATCCCATTGTTAAAGACCTCCAACATGATTCGGTTACGGTTTTCCTTGTTTTACTTTGAATACCTATAGCCCCAAAATCCATATTACCATCACAACACTCCCAAAGTATATCACTCATGGCAATAGTTGTTTCACCATCCTGCCTATTTTTTATTGAGTACGTACCTAATGCTTTTGGGTTCTTTCTTACACGAAGTTTGAAGTAAATCTGCTTTAATCTTTTAAGCCTAAATTGTGGTGGCTTACCTCCTGTGGTAAAGTATTGTAGAAAGTAATAGTAATTAGGCGGCAACCATACCGGCATACTTTTAATAATAATCCATACCCCTGTTCTAAGTACCCTTATGGTTTCTTGTTGCTTGTATCTTGGAGTTATTACATCGGGTACTTTTTTCTGCCATATACATTGATGTTCTTGCTTATCCCAATTTATATACTCTCTAATATCTGTTGGTGGCTCTGGGCATACATCCATATAATCAAGGATATTGAAATCTATTTTAAAGCAATCCCCGTATTGATGATTATTTTTACCCATTAACTTTTAGGAATTGTTTTTACAATATCGCTTATTGAATTTGGCATTTTCTTAACCCAATTTATAATATCGTCTTGCTGCTTCTGTAATTCCCTTTCTTTCTTTTTATCAATTTTACCGCCATTAACCCCTTGTAAAAATTTAAGGTCTTTTTTTAACGCAGTTAATCGTGATGAAATCTGCTTCTTGTCCTCTTTTATTCTTTCAATATCCTTATCGTCTGGGTCTTCTTGCATTAAGGCTAGGTACTTATCGGAAAGTGCAGTGATATTATCCTGCACTTCCTTTTCTATTGTTTCTAATGATTTTTTTGATGCCATAACTATACCATTGCCTCCTGTTGTTTAGCGTTACTTTTTGCTTCTACTCCAACTATTGTTTTATCAACATTGCCTTTGTTTCTTTCTCTCTGCAAATCTTTTTTAATAAGTCCTTCAAGTTGTGATTGACTTAATCCTAATTGTGCTGAAAGCTGTACAATGTTTGCTTCTACTTCACCTTTGGCGTAAGTGTTTTTCAAATCACCTTCTATCTCTACATTCTTAGCTGCTACGGTATTTTCGCCCTGCATCTTAACCATGTTTTGTGCGTTCTCATAATTTTCTTGACGTATTTCGTCTGCACGTTTACGGTACTGTTGTTCTTTAACTGCTATGAAAGCCCATTGCTCTTTTGGATTTGGGATATTGTTTACCATAAATGAATCTGATGCTGTAAGTACACCTGCTAATTCCAATGCTGTTAATTTATTTCTAAATAACTGTCTTTCTTCTTCACGCTGTTTTATCTTTACGAATATTCCGATTTCATGCAATCCTATATCATCTAATCCATCAATAATATTTACTTTTTTCGCACCGATAACATTTATAATCGCTTCCTTTGCCTTACCTCCTTGCTCTACTGCTTGTTGAATAATATTTGCCCAAATGGTAAATAGGTTTTGATATTGAAACTCTATTCCTTCGTTTACATAATGCAATGAATTGATACTGGCATTGATTAAGAGTTTTTGCAACCCTACTAATCCTTCTTCATTTGCACTTTGGCCAGTTAATTGTTGATTTACTCCTGTGATACGGGAAATATTCATATTGGCTGCTGCAATGATATTCATATAACCGATTATCTCCGATTTTAGTCCACCCGGCAAATCTTGTACAGCTTTAAACTGTCCTTCATTTTTACCGTCAAAACCTTCGGTATCTCCTAACACAACATTTTGTTCTATTGCCAATGTTAGCAACCTATTCATATTCCATGTGTCGCTTTCATCTTTTAATCCATCCAATGCTCCACGTAAATATTTAAGGTCAATATAAACACCACTTGGCTTTGATTTAATTATTGCGTGTTGCAGTTTAATATCTGCTATCTGTGCTTTTTTGTTTTCGCCTATTGATTGTTCTACCGCACTTCTCTCTTGACTTTTATAAATGTTGGTTGAAAAGTTTTGGTAACTTTCTTTCCCTTTTGTTCTTTGTGAGAACGGCAATTTTTTAATACCAAAAACTCTTTTAGTATTTACTAACCACCAAAATCCGATTGTATTTTGTACCCATATTTTTTCTGTTGCTTGTTGTGGGTCTGTAGTGAATGTTCTGAACTTACTTTTTTTATTTACCTTTTTTACACCAACCCAATCAACTGTTTTTACTTCAATGTATTTTAGCTGGCATTTAAAAGTATCAAAATTTGAATAAGGAACTGAATTAGGCTCCCCACCATTACAAGCACAATAACCGCCATCTGTTTTTGAAGCATTAATTATAAAATATAAATCATCTTCGCTTCCTATCTCACTGCCAAACCTATCAAACAATTGCAATGGCGTTAATGATGCGTATCTTATCCTATGGCTATTATCTGAAAAGTCAGGCATACGGCTATAGGGAACCTCCATTTCGCCCGGATAAACATAGTCGGCATCTGGCAGTCCTGTTAAATCATTTTGATAGGCTTCATGTACTGATATACCATATTTTAATTGGTCTCTTATCTCCAATAATTTAACGTTAACTATCTTTTTTAACTCATAAAAATATTGCAGTATTGTTTCAAAAGAGGTTTCAACTTTTAGGGAGTAAATAAGGTTAACAAAAATATCCAATTCTTCCGGGTTATTTAAGTCCAATCCAAAAGGACTATCGGAATACTCAACCGAACTATTTTTTGTAGTGCCTAAATCAACTTTGCCTAAATTCATTCTATCGGCTACAACTTGCAATTCTTCTTCTACTGCTGGTTTGTTTTTAAGAAAGTTTACATCACTTTGCTTTTTTTCAATTGCTAGTGGGTCAACTGCAACACATGATACCTCTACTGGTATCTTTTGAATAATAGCTGTTGCACTATTTATTTTTTCACTTAAAAGGTCAACGCAAGTGTAATCAATCCCTATCGCTGTGTTATTATTTAGGTCAACATAGTTTGGGTTATTACGCTGTATCTCATTTATTTTTTTCGCCTCTGACTTAAACATTTTTTTGAATGGAGTAAGGTCAAATTCTCCACGGGCATACCCTTCAATATCCTGTATGTTTTTATTTCGCAACAAATTATAGTTGGTTGCGTTCATTACATTGTAATTCACCACGGATAAACACCAGTCAACAGTTTCTTTTTCTGTTGGAGTGATGTTTAAATGATAAGAAGGAATAAATGAGGTTTGCATATTTTATTATTTTAGGCTTGTGCTAATGTCTTTATTTTGCCGGTTCCCGAACCAGTAAGGCTTAATAAGTTATTTCTTTTTGCCTCTGTTGTTCTGTTTATTTCGGCAACGGTTAAATTTATTGCAATCTTAATTTCCTCTACTTCGTAATTTTTCTCTAACGCTTCATCTAAATTTTTGTATAAGTTGCAAAAGTTAGCTGCCGAAATTACGTTTAAAATAATAGGAACATCAATGTTGGTTAAATCTTTTAATTTTTTGGCAATTATTTTTTTAATTACTTGTGTTGGTATTTTATGCTCGGTTGGGTTTGAATGGAAAACTGCCTTTTTAAATGTTTCCATTAAATCTTTAGGTAAAGCTGGATTTCCCGAATAGATGGCATAATTGTAATCCATGTAATCTTTTTCAATCATTTTGTTGATGTCCTGTGTCGTTGTCATTTTCGTTGTTTTTTTTAAAGTTTAAAATTACCAATCTTTTTTCGTAAATCTATTTACATTTTTATCTGGGTCAAGTCCTCTACGGAAAGCATCTATTGCACCGTTGATTAAAAACCCATCTACAATACCATCTATGTTTTTGTAAATTTCTTTTGAAATCTTTTCGTTTTCTTCTACTGTTTTTATTTTATCACTATCGTATGCACTTTCAAACACATCCCTTAGTTTTATTATCTGCTCTGGTTGATTAACATTGTATGTTGTCCATAAATTACCCCAAAACTTACCCCACACTTCATTTCTTTCTTCATCTGTTTTTGCGTATTTTAAACTTAACCTTAAATTTTTATAGGTATCGAAATCTTTTCCTGTATAAGTATCAAGCATATTGAAAACCATATCTAAAGAGTTGCTTTTGCCATCACTTGATGTGGCTGCTGCCGCCATTGCTACACCCATTGGTAAATGCTTTTGGATAAATCTACGCCCTGATTTTGTTTGCATTAAATTTGAGAACCATTCTTCATCATCTTCATCGTGTCCACTTACTAATGCCTTAGTTATAAATGCTGCCATAACAGTACTTCCCATTATTGCCCTTGTAAATACGCTTTTCATTAAGCCATTAAATTCTGCATATCTTTTTACATCTTCTGGATTAGCATTAAAAATATCATTTGAACCCGGCCTGTCTGTTAGCCAACTTTTTCTTTGATACCTTAACACACCGCCTGTAATAAAGCCTAATGGAGTTGCAGTAATACCTAGTACCATAAAGTTTGCTACTCCACCAACAAACTTCCCAATAAAGTTTTGATATACAGTACCCGCTAATTGCATTTTTGCTGCGGTTCCTAAATTACCTCTTGCTTCTGCGTTTCTTGATGCACTATATAATATTTTTTGTGGTGTAAGCACTCCATTAGCAATAGCATAAATAATCATACTTAACGGGTCTTTAGTGGGTAATTGTTTTTTACCGCCTAATGACTTTGCTTGTGATTGTGATGATTCAATTAATGCCTTTGTTACTTCTGTTGCCTGTTTTAAACTTGCTTTTGACATTAAGGCTTGTCCTTGTAAAATATCTTCATACAATGATAAACGCATATCTCTTGCGTTCTGATTCATCATTGAATTATTTACTGGAAACCCTGCATTTTTTAATAATACCCCTATTCGATTATTTTCTGCTTCAATTTCTGCCTTTATATTAGCAGGAATATCATAGGCTTTATCCATTAATTGCAATGCTTGTTCTGCTGTATTGCCTTGATCTATTAATCCTTTATAAACAGTTTGCACCATTTTTTTACGCATTAATGATGTAGTGGTGGCAGCGTCAAAACTATTCATTATAGTTCGTGAAAATATGCTTACTACATAAGCTGGTGCTTTTAAGATTGCAGAACCTAACCCTTTTAAAAACCCTCCGTCAAATTCATTTATTAACCCTCTTACTCTTAGCCTTTCGCTTGATTGTAAATCGGCACTTAAATCACTTTCATTGGTTATTTCATTTGATGCACCGCCTTTTGCATAGTTTGTCCATTGTGTCCAAAAATCACCTTGAAATTTACCAAATGTTTTAAAAAATAATTTTGGATTAGTAAACATAAGGTTTGCCGATTCACCTATATTAGTTGCGAATTGTGTTAAAATATTTTCGATAGAGTTGTTAGGATTTAGAAGCAAAGAAACTGTTCCACCACCCATAATATCAGCTAAGTATTTCACTACTCTTTGTTGTCCTGATTTATCAATCTTGTACGTTCTTAAAACTTCTTTTATTTTACGGTCAATTTCAGTCAAAGCGGTATAGGCATAAGCAGCCCTGTTTACTCTTGGATTTGGATTTGCTGAACCCGTTACATTATTACCATTCATTACAGTTTGTGCTAACTGTGTTAATTGCTGTAATTGGTTTAATACGTTTTGGTCAATACCTGATAAGCCCACAACTTTATTAAGTGCCTGCTGTGTTTCTTCATTAAATGCGGAACCTTTGTTGATATTATTTAAAGCAATTAATCTATCTAATGGTACGGGTGCATTTGTAGCGGTATCGAGTTTAGCAATAACCGTTTCTACAAATTCGTTTTCAATCATTTGCTTTTGCTGTTCTGTAAACTTTGGTGAACCGTCTGGCTTGGTTTGTGCATTTAACCATGTACGCAATTTGTTTTGAACCAAATCTAACCCACGTATTTCTTCACCTAATTTATCTTTGCCAACTTCACTTATGTCAATCTGTTTTTTTATGTACTTAATTGCATTATCCCAATCTGTTTTATCAAGCAGTAATTTACCGTCTTTATTTTTTTCAAGGTCAAAGAACCCTCTTGATTTTATAAAGTCTGAAATAATGTTTTTTGCGCTTTTATTTTTAACTCTGTTGTTTTGTAATGCCCGTTCTTTGGCATCATTTAATTTTTGCTCATATAGTCGTTGAAAATAATCTCCAATTCTTTCTGCTTTCTGTGGGCTGTAAGTTGTAATTGTCCCGTCTGGATTTGTAAAACCTTCTCTAAAAAGCTGTTTTACTTTTTCGCCTATGGTATCTGGATTTCCGTATTCAATTAAGGCACTCCATTTTACATTGCCATTAATATCTACGATATTTACTCCATCAATCTGTATTTGTTTTAAAGATTCATTTACTAAGCTGTTTTCGTTGCCTTTATTCAATACAATATCATAAGTGGAGTTGATAAATGCTTCGGTATAGGTTTCCCATTGCTGTCTTAATGTATCTGCATCTTCATCGCTTAATTTTACTGATGCTTGTTCAACGTAATTTTCAACTTCTTTTTTTACTGCATTGTGTAATGTTCGTAAAGTATTAAGCTGCCCGTCTAATGTTCTGAATTGGTTACTTTCTACATCAAAGAAATTATCTAATGTTTCTGTTAACCCTTTGCTTTGTTTTTCAGTTTTAGGCAATAATGAAGTAGCTGCTTTGGTAACTAAGTCCTGCATCTGCCGCATTACAGATTGTATTTTTGGAGTAGCCCCAAAAGTAGCAGTTTGAAATAATTTAGAAATAGATGTTACAGCGTGTTTTTCCGGTGACTGTGCGCCTATTTGCTCGTTTTTTGGTGTCCTTTCTTCTCCGTTAATATCATCTACAATAGAGTTTAATTGCCTTTCATAATCCTTACCGGCAAATTCTTGAACTTCTTCTACTGTGGATAATCCTTTGTTATCAATACCACCATATAGTGCATTATATAAAGCCCCGGCACTTTCTGCATCAACTTCTAATCCGGCCCTGCGTAAATCATTCCATACTTCCGGGAATGTTGCAATGCCGCTTGTTTCCATACGGTCACCTACCAATATTTCTATGGCATCTTTGATGTGTTGTACCGCTACGGTATTTTTTATTAAACAATTTAATCCTAACATTTGAATCCGTTTAAGGCATCGTTAGCCTGTTGAATTTTATCTTTTAAAGAAGCTGTGGTTACGTTACCATCTGCATCTGTTTGTTGTGCTGCTTTTTTACCCTTTGAAATTAAGTCTTTTTTTACTGAATCTTCATTTTTAGGGGTTTGTTTTTTTGGCTGTGCTGCTTTTTTTGGCTTTGTAGGTTTTGGCTTGTTCAATTCTTCATCGGTAAATTTCTGTTTTAACGCTTCTTCAACCTTACGTTTTATATCTTGTTGTTCTGGCGTAAGTATTATTGATGAAAGAATATCGGCAACTGTTTTGCCCTGTCCAAAATCTTGATACATTCTGCGTTGATTTAAAGCCAATGAAGCGCTTCTTGCTGTATCATAAGTAATTCGGTCAGCCCTTGCTTGTAAGTCCTTTAATTTACTAATTTCCGTACCGTTCTTTGATGCTGCAATTTCATTATTAATATCGGTATTCATTACATTTAAAATCCCTGATACCACGGCAATATCTCCTGCCTTTGGATTTTCTTCAAAGAAGTTAATCATTTTTTCTTTCCAATCACTACCTAACGCATCTTGTAATACTCTTGCATTGTTTAAACTTATACTTCTTAAATCGGCTAAATGAGCCTGTACATAAGTGCCATCCAATGGCACTCTTTCTTGTCCTTCGCCTTGTGTCTTTGCTGTTTGC
>Ga0181346_1001406_pt1 | contig 10606 bp, 3 predicted proteins | sample Su13VDMM15DN_FD_130100 | JGI IMG/M metagenome (GOLD analysis project Ga0181346, IMG submission 130100) | Freshwater viral communities from Lake Michigan, USA - Su13.VD.MM15.D.N | ecosystem: Environmental > Aquatic > Freshwater > Lake | place: USA: Michigan | collected 2013-07-15 | reverse complement strand
CGTGCCGGACGAGTTTCTTGTTCCTCTTGCGATGCAAGTTCTCGAGGAGGTCGTTGACATTGCAGAAGCAACCGGACTCAATCCGCAGCCGGAAGACACCGCTTCCGCTTTCAAGCAGATGATTTTGCGCTACCTCCAAGAGCAGGGTCTGGACACGACGCAGTTGGATCAAGCCATGAATCAAGTTGACCCGTCAGTCTTCAGCAAGGTTTTGGAAGACAATAAGCAAGAGGCGTAATCATGGGATACGGACTGATACTGGCTGGAATGGGAAAGGGTATTTCTGACGCCGGCACCACGATGATGGCAGCAAAGCTGGAAGAGGCGAAGGAAAACAGGCTGATGGCCAGAACGCTTGCGCTTGACGAGATCAAGGCAGCCAACACCAAGAAGCGGGAAGAAGAGGCTCTCAAGCGCGACGCAGAAATCGTATCCCAAGCTGAAGGCAACGCGCCAGACATCGGTTCCCAACGTCGTTTTGAGAAGTTCAAGGCGGACGTCGGCCAGACAGACGCCTCGGATGAACAGTTGCGCAAGGTGTTTGATGCTCAGTACAACCAACGCGAAGTTGGTGATTTTGAAGGCGCCGACCGTTACGTCGAACCGTACAGCAAACAAAGAGAAGACGTACTCAACGAGATCCGCAAGCTCGGCGGCTCTAGCACGGCAATTAAGGAAAGCCGCGAGACAGTAAAGCTTGCGCAAACTGCCGAACAGGCTGCAGCCAAAGAGGCTCGCGATGCTCGTCGCATTGACCTGCAGGACCGAAAGCTCGAGCAGCAGGGTCAGTACCAAGCAGTGTTGGTTGAGGCTCGCATGCGTCAAGCTGACGCGGCCGAGGCGCGTGCTAATCGGCCTGCTGCCGACAAAAGCGGATCGCAAGAGCGCCTGACGACGATGATGAACACGGCAAACCAGACGATCAGGTCGTTGAACGAAAGCCCAAAGGGCAGGACGCAAGAGGAGAAGGCTGAGTGGGAGCGTCAGATGACTGCTGCCAAGCGGTTGCGTGACAACGCCCAAAGCCAACTCAACAAACTGTTCGACGACGACGGAAAGCCAGATACTGTTGCGGCAAAGACTGGTGCTGCAGCAAAACCAGAACCGTCTAAATTCAGCTCGACAATTTCTGCTCTGCCAAAGGGTGCCGTTCAAATCGGAACCAGTGGCGGCAAACCTGTTTATAAAACGCCAGACGGGAAGCAGTTCATAGCTAAGTAACGAAAGAAGACAATGGCATACGAAGAGTTTCGTGGCGAGCTTGATAAGCCCACAGAATACGAAGAGTTCAGCGGAAAACTAGACTCATATTCCAATAACGATGCGATATCGCAACCAAAGTCACCTGAAAAGGAGCGCGGGTTAATTGACAGCGTAATCGACACTGCCAAAGAATTTGGCCACGCGCTCCTTGGTCGAGATCCAAACCCGACCATCCGCGAGGGACGGTCGGTGATGGAAAATTATCAGCCAACCGGTGAGCAACTACAGGCCGACGTCGACCGTCGCCTGTCTTATAAAGCGGGGCCGATCAGCTCGCAGACTGCGGCACAGGCCGACTTGGTGCGCAGCAAGATGGCTGAAACAAAGAGCCCGATCGTCAAGAAAGTGGCCAAGGCAATGGATGAGCAGGGCACTCCAAGTTTTGGAGATCTTGTTCAGCGAGCCAAGACCACACCAGACGCAACGTCCGATCAAGCCGACAGGGAGGAACGCAGGCAGCTTGCTGAAGACAACCCGTACCTCTCCGCACTTGGGGCCGGGGCTGCAACAGGTTTGGCGGGTGTCATCAATATACCAACGGTGGCGGCTGATTTTGTCAATCAAAGCGCAGTCAATCCAGTGCTCAAAGCTTTCGGGCTTCCCGAAATGCAGCGCACCCCCCAGATGATTGGCACTGAGTACCTGACCAAAGCAGCTTCTGATTACATGCCTCCGATCGGTAACAAGTCGATGAAGGGTGCATGGAATCGCGACGAGTTTGCCAAGTGGCTGGGCGTAAAGCTGGCATCGAATTCCATTCCGATGGCGCAGTCTCTTGCAGCAGCTTTTGCGCCGCCTTTGCGCGCAGCTTTGCTTCCGTCAATGGGGGCCACGGCAGCCGGCCAAAGCTACGTTCAGGGAGACGACTCCAGAGTGGCCGTTGCTAAAGGTTTAGTCGAGGCAGCCACCGAGATGCTCCCGCTCGGCGCCATCGACAAAATCGGAGATGTGTTGCGCGGCATGGGTCCGACAAAGTCGTCTGCTGTTACCGCACTTGCCGCGCAGCGTTTGTTGCAAGCCGGCGGCGTGATCACCGCAAATTCACTGACCGGCGCGATCGAAGAGTCGGCCGCACAGCTTAGCAACAACGCGCTGGACAAATACTTCCAAGGCAAGGACATTGAGCTGACCAATGGTCTCGCCGAGTCGGCCGTTGTTGGCGCTGCAAGTGGCGGGGTGATGAGCGCGCCACAGGTTGCTGGCGTGGCTACTGGTGCCTACGAGCCAAAGAACGTAGTGGCGCGCGAGCTGTCTGGTCTTCTTGAAGGCGGCCAATTCGGCGATCAAGGTGTCAGCCAAAACGTATCAGATCGGCTGCGCACAGAAAGCATTACTGGCCAGATCCGGCCCGGCGCTACCGTCGTCAATTTCACCGAGCCGGACAGTCCATCAGCGCAGGTCGGGTTGACGCCAATCGTCGTGCCTGTCCAAGTCGCAACCCAGGAGACAATTGATGTCAGCACAAATAGCGGAGCTAGAACAGCAACTGGCTTGGGCGGTATCGCAGGGAGCGATCAGTTTGGCGGAGGCTTGGGCCTTTCAGGATCTGGTGTTGACGTCACCGGACGACTCAGAAGTGCAGATGCCGCAGGAACTGCAGCCAATGCTGGGGAGAATGTGGCTGCTGGAAGTCGAGCCGGAGAACAGCTTGCCGGCATAGCGATGCCAAAGGCGGTGCCGATGGCAAGCGATGCGGATTTGCTTGCACGCATTGAGGGCGGCTCTGTTGCCGCGCAAGAGGGCAATGCTAATGCACCGGCTGAGCAGTGGTTTGGCCGGAAGGGTGACGGGTACATTACTGAAACGGATGCAGAACAGGCTTTGCCTGGACGCCAACGCATGTTTCCAGAGTTGGGCTGGAAAGTTGAGCAGATGCCGAGCGGGAAGTACCGCTTGGCGGGGTATGAGCAAAATGTCCAAACACAAACAAAAACAAGTGCCGATGCCGTTCCCATCGCAGATGACTTGTCCAGCTTGAATCAAAAGACTGGAACAAGCGCTGCCGCTCCGATCCTGCAGAACCGAGACCGCTCGACACCCTCTAGCGTGGTGCAGATGCGCAGCATCGCGGCCAAGCCAGACTACGGCCGCTTGGGATTCTCGCGAGACTTTGCCAACGGAGCGCCTGTCGTGGCCGGCGGCCAAGTGCCGGCGCAACAGTTGGGCAAGCAAGATGTGGCCGTGGCCAGCGATGGCCGTCGCATCCCTGTGCAGTACGCCGTGATGGAGGCGCAATACGTGCTGCCGTCCAACCAAGTTGATGGCACACCCAACCCCGAGTACGGCACTGCCGTGGGGCGCGTGCGCGCCATCTCCGGCAATGGCCGCGTGGCTGGCCTACAAGCGGCCTACGCCAAGGGCACCGCTGGTAACTATGTGCAAGAGCTGAGCGCAGACAACCTGCATGGCATCAACCCGCAAGTGATCGCCGGCATGAAGCAGCCGGTGCTGGTGCGTGTGATGCCGACGTCCGCAGTTACGGCCGACATCGGCGACGTGTCCAACACGACTGGCAACCTGACCCTGTCGCCGGTCGAGCAGGCGAAGAACGACGGCCAGCGCGTGGCACTGGATGCGCTGCAATTCTCTAACGACGGCAGCATTACGTCTGAGGCTGTGCGCCAGTTCGTGCGCGCCATGCCGCAGGCCGAGCAAGGTGGGCTGATCGACACCAACGGCCAGCCTACCAAGCAAGCTGTGGACCGGATAAACGCTGCGGTCTTCTCCCGGGCCTACGGTAACGACGGCTTGGTTCGTTTGTACGCCCAGGCGCAAGATCCTGAAGCTCGCTTACTCATGTCGGCGCTGGCGCAGGCTGCACCCAAGATGGCGCGGCTGGACGGCGCTGGAGAACTTGACATCCGTAGCCTGGTGACCGAGGCCGTCGAGATCGCCGTCAACGCAAGACGCAACGGCGTGCCACTGCAGCGTGCAGCCCAGCAGCTGGACATGACGGCAGACCCGGACGTCGCCGTTCTGCTGGACATGTTCGCGCTTAACAGTCGCAGCAGCAAGAAGGTGGCAGAAGCCTTGATGCGCGCTGCCGACTTCGCCTACAATGAATCTACAAAGTCAGACGTAGACATGTTTGGCGAGGTGCCAAAGGCGCCGAGATCGGAATTGATCAAACAGTTTGAGGTGCAAGATGAACAAGCAATCCAAACAACTCTGGAAGACGCCGCAGGGGGCTTCTTTGCTGGGGAAAATGCTGTCGGGAGAAGAGCTGTCGGCCAAGGACCGTCGGCATCTGTCCAAGCTCAAGCAGGCCGAATTGGGCAAGCGCAAGGGCTGAACGATGGCACTCAAACCCCTCAAGCCATCCAAACAGAAGCGCAAGGACAAGAAGCACCAGTTGCTTCAACAAGACAGCTCACAGACCTTGAGCAGCAACAGCCGGCACTGCCTGACACCGTACTTGCAGAGCTTTCAAGAAATCCGCAGTCTGCCGATATTCGAAGTCGCACCCAAGCCCACCTAAACAACTTGGTGGCTGCGGGCCGCGCGCCAGAGGTGCCACAACTTGGCACGCCTGACAGCGAGGCCGAGGGCACGATTAACGCGCTGGGCAATCTGTTCGGTGCAGCCACTGGTATCGACCCCCGCGTGGTGGCCTACAGCCAGCCCGGCGGCGACAACGGCTTTGCCTTGGGAGGCATCGCGTTTGTCAACACTGCGATGGACTTGAACAGCGTCGACGCTCCGCGCACGACGTGGCACGAGCTGCGCCATGTTGCCGAGCAAATGGGCAAGGCCGGCAACAAGGCTGCGCAAGATTTCACCGCACAGATGGACAGCATTTTCGATGACATGACCGACGCTGGTAAGCGCGCCTATGTCGAGAACTTCCTGTTCAAGAGCGAGCTCGGCGGCATCGCTGACCCCGTCGCGCGTCAGGCTCGAGTCAATGAGCTGATGCAGCTTCCACTGCTCCGCTCTGAGATGGTCGCCGACTTCCTTGGCAACCGCTCACAGGACCGCAAGTTCCTGATCGACTTGGCGCAGGCTGATCCGCAAGGTTTTGAGGGTTTTGTGCGCAAGTGGTTGGCCGTCATCGACAACCTGCTTGCCAAGCTAAAAGGCGGCAAGACACAAGGTCAGAAAGAATCGGCCTTGGTCGACCAGTACGTGCGCGACTTGAACAAAGCAAAGATGGTGGCGCGTGATGCGCTGATTGCTTTCCGCAAGGGGAATCTTGGAGAAGCGCGTGCTGCTCAGAACGTCGAAGCCGACACCGAAGTTGCGATGTCTGCGGACAAAGCTCCTTCGTTTAGCAAACGCTTAGGTAAAGACACGTCAGCCGCAGAGGCTGTGCCTTTCGGGCAAGAGTTGATTGCCATTCACAACTTGACGACCGAGAACCTACTTTACGCCAACGAGATTGGTGGATTTCCTGTTCCTTCCATCGGTATTACTAAAGCGTCCACTCCGTTTTATGCCTTTGGCAATATCACAATGATTGCGCCAAAGGGGATGATCGACCCGGCCACTGGCACGCCAGTGTTTGACCGAGATGCATACACCTCGCGTTTTCCTGATCTGAACTACAAGAAGGTTCCTTCCAAGAAGGCCGATGCGTTCTATGCCGAGATGAAGCAGGTCGTCAACATGGGCGACGACGGGGCAGCATTTCTGTCGCGACTGTGGGACGGCATGACCGACAGCAGTGCCTCGCCTGACAATGTGGTTAGCGCGTTTGATCGCTACAACGCACCAAAGATCTTGTACGCTAAAGAGGTGCTTGGCAAAACAGTGAAGGTGCCGATGCGGGATATTGCATTGAACTCTCCAGCGTCCAGCGACAAAGAGGTCATCAAATTCCTGCTAGACAACGAGGGCGCGCTCAAAGGGCGTGACGGGTTCACAAACGAGCAGTATGAAACCGCACTTGCTGGTCTGAAGGATGTCGTTTTTGCAGCGATTGATCGCTACGTTGAAAAGAAATTTGACGATGCAGATCGCAGATCCAATATGGCCAAGATTTTCAAGGAGTCTGTGCTTGACTCCGATGGCGATCTGTCCTCACGCTCCTACCAAGTGCTAATGCAAGACATGAAAAATGTCGGCAAGAAGACGGTGGACGTGGTCAAACTGACCGAACAGATCCGCAAGATCGTTCCCTACAACGACCCGGCGTACCGCGCATGGGCTAAGTCCAAAACCGCCGGCTTGTTCGCGCAGCCAACCATCAAGGTTGGCGGCCGTCAGGTGCCTCCGACGCTGGACAACATCGTTGCAGCCATGACGACCGGTGCCACAGCTGGCGCTGAGAAGACCATGACCAGCGGTACTGGAAAGATTTCGGCAATGCTGGGGAAGCGCTTTAAGTCGCTGGAAGAAATCAAGGCTTCTCGCGAACAGGTGGTATCGAGTTCACAAGAAGACGCTGGCAAAAAGTCAACCGAAAAACTGATCGACGAATATCAGAAAAATGCTTTGCAATTTTTTACGCAAAAGAATTGGCGCGGTGAGGTAGACACTTGGGAGGGCTTAAATGCTTCTATGGAAGCGTTGGGTTTTGCGGGGAAGAGCGCACTGACTGATGGCAATATGCGTATTGCGATGCAGCGCAAAGGCTTTAAAGGGATGGACCAAAAAACCATTGACCTTGCCAAACAGAGTGTTGATGCGCTGCGTTCTGCGGTGACCGACTATTTTGAAGCCAAGCCACAGCGATCTGTTTTGCTCAGCGAGTTTCGTGGTGCTGTAGTGCCCAAGGGCGCAGACCCACAAGCGCTTGAGGTTTTGGCCCAGAACAACATCGAGATTGTCGAGTACAACCCAAAGAAAGAAGGAGACCGCGCCACAAAGCTGCAGAAGCTGGCCAAAAAGCTGGACAAGGCTGATGGAGACATCATGTTCAGCAAACGCCAGACCACGCCTCTCGGCTTTTACTCTGCTCTGGCCGACGGCATAGAAAAGATCAACGCCCGCGCTCTCCCGCCGTCCGGCTGGAAGGACGCCATCAAGGGGCTGATCAACAAGGGCCAGGTTAAGGGCGACGAGATCGAGTGGAGCGGCCTCAATGACTGGCTGGATCTGCAGGAGGGCAAAGTTACCAAGGAGCAGGTAGGCGATTACCTGCGCGGCAACGGCGTGCAAGTTGAGGAGACTGTGCTTGACGACGGTTCGCCGGACATTGAGGGATTCCTGACGATCAATGACATGCGAGTTGAGCCAGAGGGTGATGCGCGCTGGTTCATTGAAAGCCCTACTGGGTCTGTCACAGTTGCACGCAGCTCTGCCGCAACTGAATCCGACGCAAAAGCCTTCGGCGTTAGGTACTTCAATTCGCAAATCAACGAGCGCAATCGCGAGCGTCGGGCACAGAAACAGCAAAGCAAGTACGGCCAGTACACCCTGCCCGGCGGCGAGAACTACCGGGAGGTGCTGCTGACGCTGCCCATGAAGGCCGCGACGGTGGACACGGCCGGCTGGACCGTCAAGCTCAAGCGCGCCGTGTCCCCGGTCACGCGCAAGCCCGAGTACGAGGTGTTCAACGCCGCCGGCGAGTCGCAGGGCACCAGCTACAGCGAGACGACCGAAGACGCAGCTATCCGCAACGTGGCCCGCACGCTGGCGCAGCGCGGCACCGAGCGCGCCAACTACAAGTCATCCCACTGGGACCAGCCCAACATCCTGGCCCACATCCGCGTCAACGACCGGACCGACGCGGACGGCAAACGTGTGCTGTTCGTGGAGGAGATCCAGTCTGACTGGGGGCAGGAAGGGAAGAAGAAGGGGTTCAGCAACAAGAAACTGAACATGGAGAACCCTTTCGTTGTCTTCAACGCACGTACCGGAGAAAACGTGGCGCGCTTCAGGACGGGCGCGGCAGCCGAGGCATACATCGCCGAGCAAGGCCCGACTATGTCAACGCTGGACTACGAAGACACGTCAGCCCGAGGTGGCATTGAGAACGGCATGGTCCCCGCCGCTCCCTTCGTCACCAAGACCGAAGGCTGGCTCAACCTTGCTCTCAAGCGCGTGATGATCATGGCCGCCGAAGGTGGCTACGACAAGGTGGCGTTCGTCAACGGAGAGCAGAGCGCTGATCGGTACGACCTGAGCAAGCAGGTTGATGAGGTTTCAATTTACGGCGAAAACACGCTGGTGGCTTTTAAAAATGGAGCTCGCGTTTTTGGCAAAGACTTCAACAGCGAGTCAGAGCTTGCCGACATGGTCGGAAAAGAGGTGGCAAATAAACTTCTGAAAGCCACGCCAGACAAGGACGGCGTCCGTTCATTGAAGGGACAAGACCTTAAAGTCGGCGGCGAAGGCATGAAGACCTTTTACGACACCATCGTTCCGACGGCGCTCAAGAAGCTGCTTCCGAAGGTGGGTGGCGAGCAGGTGACTCAAATAAGCGTTGATCGCACGACGTTTGGCAAGCGAGGGCGCACAGCCGACTGGAACCCGCGCGACGGCGTATTCAGCGAACAAACAGGCTTTGAAGTCACCGACGCCATGCGCGAGAAGGTAAGCGAGGGTCTGCCAATGTTCAGCAGACGCCAAGCTGATGTGGCAATCAAAACCGATGACGAGGTTGTCAAACTGTTCGCCGATGTGCAGGAGGCTCGAGGCTTGAAAGCTGTTCGTGCAAAAGAGGCAATGTCCGCCCACCCAATGGGCGATCAACTCGTTAAAATTAACAATGATTTTTACGACATCCTTGAGGGGCTGGACGATGCTGGCCTAATCGAGATTAACTGTTAAGGGATATCACAATGCAAATAGCAAACCTTCTCGATAAGGCAACTGAGGACATGCTCAACAAAGCCGTTCAGTCAGAGCTGTACGCATCACATCTGTACAGGCATGTGGCCAATCAGCTGCAGCGCATCGGCTACTTCGGTGCTCAAAAGTTCTTTGCCGGAGAAAGCGCAGACGAGCTGACGCATTATCAAAAAATTGCCGACTACATGAATGACCGTGGCACGTCTGCGAAGGTGCCGGCACTTGAAGCTTGCACCGAGACAGTGTCTGGCCTGATCGATTCTCTGGAGCTTGGCTACGAAACAGAGTTGCAGCTCATGCGTGACTACGAGAAGTGGTATCGAGAGTGCAAGTGCGTGACCACTCAGCAGTTCCTGCTGCAGTTCCTTGAGACGCAGCGCAAGAGCGTGGGCGAGTACGGTGACCTGCTTGCGCGCGCCGGCCTGGTGAACAACGACAAGTGCGGCCTGATGATCATCGATCAGGAGCTCAAGAATGGCTAAGACCAACTGTTCCTATCGGTTCAATACGGCCGAGGGGCCAGTTGAGATCAACGGCATGGCCGCGATGAAGGCATTCTTGGCACTCAATGGGGTGGAGGCGATCGTCGACGCCCGGATGATTGCGCCATCTATGAGTCGTCGCGATCAGACCGACACTCCTGAGTTCAAGCGGTGGTTCGGCGACAGCAAGGTTGTCGATGCCGATGGCCGGCCGCTGGTGGTGTATCACGGGACGCCGGCAGAAGGCTTCTCGGCTTTCGACAAGACCTATGGTGGAATGTATTTTGCCGAAGATCCTGCGGTAAGCGAGTTTTATGCAGAGGACGCTGCCGGATTTCGTAACGGTGCGCAGCCTTTCTATCTGCGTGCAAAAAATCTTTTTGATGCTACAGCGAAAGGTGCTTCCGAGGTATTGGACAAGATAGAAGCTGAGTACGACAACCGAACGGACTACCGTGATCCCAATGATGGCGAATACATGCCACTTTCTAAATGGGTTAAAAGTGGCTACCTATTTAAACTCGGTCGTGAAGTTCAGAACGAGGTCATGGAATCCCTACGCGCAGAAGGATATGACGGCGTTCGCTACGTCGATGCCTCTCCCGCGACAGGCGATTCTGTTTCTATCGTGGTGTTCGATCCCATCCAAATCAAATCCGCCACAGGAAACAGTGGTGCCTTCGACCCTGCCAATCCAGACATCCGCTACAGCCGCAGGCAAGCCGATACTCAGGGCACTCGATTCACGCTTCCATCACTAAGTAACTTCGATGCGGCCCGCAGGGTATTGCAAGACGACGCCTTGCGCATGAAGCGCGTGATCGACGCGGTCAAGAGTCAGGGCGGCAAGGTTGGTGAGGCGCAGAACTTCTATGACGCCAACACCCTGATGCCCGGCCGGATTCAGTCGGCAACGGAAGACTTCAAGGACAACGTAGTGCAGCCAATGCTGGACAAGGCTGTGCAGTACGGCATCGACATGGACGAGCTGTCGCTGTACGCCTACGCCAAGCACGCCAAGGAGCGCAACCGGTACATCGCCAGCATCAACCCGCGCATGCAGGACGGCGGCTCTGGCATGACCACCAAGGACGCCAACACGATCCTGCAGCAAGTGCAGTCTGGCG
>Ga0181346_1001405_pt1 | contig 10607 bp, 9 predicted proteins | sample Su13VDMM15DN_FD_130100 | JGI IMG/M metagenome (GOLD analysis project Ga0181346, IMG submission 130100) | Freshwater viral communities from Lake Michigan, USA - Su13.VD.MM15.D.N | ecosystem: Environmental > Aquatic > Freshwater > Lake | place: USA: Michigan | collected 2013-07-15 | reverse complement strand
CTCAGCAACACGCAAGGCGGAGACTACCAACTTGGTCGCTTATTGTTAGCGGCAAACATAGGGGATGTACGTGGCTACTAATAGTCCTCTTAATGTTGCGTTGGTATATGACCCAAGGGGACATACGTTTGACTCATGGGCATCCTTGATGTGCGAGCTATATGCGACTCAACAACTTGAGATACCAAGCCCTCAGACTGATTGGCATAAGTGGGGTAACGGCATTCGAGCTATTGATGTATTTGCTAACGAAGCAATACCAATGACGGATGCATTTAACAATTGGCAAGACTGGGCGCAAGAGCTAGTCAATGCTGTCAACCCATCGGTTAACTGATATGACAAAGCTGACAAAAAAACAAATACAAGACTTAGCTTCTAAGGGTCGTGGTGGTGACACCATGTTGGCTCATATCAACCCACAAGAAGCAAGGTTGCTTAAAGAGCGTGGCGGGTCAGGGGCTATTAACCCCAATACTGGTTTGCCAGAATTTAAAAAGTTTTGGAAACAAGCTAGTCTTTCTAACACCAAAGCCGCAGTAACTAATCCAGTTAAAACAACAAGCAATGTTTTGGCACAAGTTGATGACAAGATAATCAATCCTGTTGTAGCGCCAATTTCAAATGTCGCCGCAAAAATTGACGACAAAATAATCCAACCTGTTGTACAGCCAGTTTCAAAAGCTTTGGCTAAGGTTGAAGATGTTGTCAAAGAAGAGATCCTAGCCAAGCCTGCTGGGCAACTTCTTTTGATGGTTGCAATGCCTTATGCGGCGGCTTACATAGGCCCATTCGTTGCCGCCGCTCTACCAGCAGGCGTCTCTGCCGCAACAATAACAGCCATATCAACGGCGGTTGCGCAAACTGCGGTTGCGGTAGCTTCAGGCGTTCCTTTTGAGAAGGCTTTAGAGTCTGCAATTATCAATACGGCAGTAAATATTGGTGCTGAAAAATTTACCCCATATGTAAATGATTTTGTAAAAAATCCACAGATCACATCAGCAATTGTCAATGCATCAGCTACTGTTGCACAAGGCGTGGCAACGGGACAAACCGAGGAGCAGATCAAGGCGGCTTTGAGTGGGTCGTTGGCTGGATCGACAGCGGGGATGTTGAACTTGATACCCGGCTACTCCGAACTCCCCGTGCCAGCCAAGAATGTTATAAGTTCCACCGTCCAAGCCCAACTTCTTAACAAGCCCATCGATGACGCCGCCACTCAAGCTCTCCTTACCTCTGGTTTGCAATCAGCCGCAAACGGCGTAATTGCTTACAAGAAGATTAGCGACAAGTTTGGAAGACCAGCTACTGCTGATGAAATACAAAAATTTGCTTTTTACTCCACCCCTTCAGAAGTCAACAAAGACATTGATTCTTACGTTAAATCAAAATCTGTTACTGAAGAGCAGGTAAGAAAAGCTTTTTCTGATCAAGGTGTTACCAATTTAACACCACAACAAATTGAGAAGTACGTCAAGGCTGACGTTGATCAAGATAAATTGTTGGAAGAAGCTAGTGCAGAAGCAGATCCTTTTGCAACGAGTCGTGAAGAAGTAACTGACGCCTTTATGATGGCTATTGGTAGACCACCTACCGATGCTGAACTTGCCCAGTATGTCAGCGAAAAAAATGAAGCAGAACAATTAAAAAATATAGGCTCTAACCTTGATCTTCGTTACACGGATTTAAATGAGGTCAAAGAACAGTTCAGAGATGTTTTTGGAAGAGATCCAAGAGAAGATGAGTTGCAAAAGCTACAGGCTTATGTTGGCGAAAACATAGAAAAAGAAACTGTAGATAGAGCCAATAAAGATTTTGATCTTTTGGTCACTGATGAAGATGAAATAAAAAGTTTTTTCAACACTCAGTTAGGAAGAGATCCAACACCTGAAGAGGTGATGCAATTTAAGGGTGAGGTAGAAGAAAACAATCAATTTAAAGTCATGGGAGAGTATGTAGACCCCTTGTTTACGGATGTTGGAGAGGTTACCAAGTTGTTCCAAGACAATTTGGGTCGCAATCCAAGTGAAGAAGAATTGCAAATGTTTGTTGGGTCAACTGCTGAAGTTCAACAGCTTCCCAATGTTGAAAAGTTTATTGATCCAATGTTTACGGATGTTGGAGAGGTTACAGAATTCTTTAAAGACACGTATGGTCGTGATCCATCTGAAGCGGAGGCAAAGGCTCTTGCTTCAACCAATCCAGAGGACACGCTTTCCGCTCGTGCTGACCAAGCTATTCGCCAAGCAAATACAGAAGCTTTTGAAACATTAGCTGGATACAAGCCCGAAGAAGGCGGTATTGGAATTAACGTGGTCACTGACCCGTTATTCGCCCAAGCACGATTGGAAGGGGTGGATGACTTTGAGCCTCCTCCTAAACCTTTTGCAGATCCAAACAAATTCAACATAAATCCGTTTTCTAAAGAAGCGTATTTAATTGACATTGATGCTGATGGAAATCAAAGACAAATTAAAGTTATTGTTGATTCAGCAACAAACAAACTTGTATCAGCAACAGGATCTTTAGAGGATGACGCTCGTGTCTTGCGATCGCTCAATCGTATGGGTGTTAAGACTGCAACAATACCAAACGAACTATACCAAGCACTAGCTCATTTCAACCCAGATCTTTTGAAAAATGCGTATGTTCCTGTGGCTGAAAGAGTGTCACTTACAAAAGACGAAGCAAATGCTTTGCTTGGAATTTTTGACACACAAGCAAAAACAGCATCTCAACAAGCCGCCAAGTTATACAAGGCGACAGAGTTTTTCAAGGTCTTAGGCAAAGCAAACCCCTTAAGCACATTATTTGACTTGTTGACATACACAGGAGAGGTTGGAGCGCCAGAAGAGATTGAGTTTGAAAAGTTACAACGAGCAAGAATTGAACTTGCTCAATTGTGGGAGTCTTTAAATCCCCCTCCGCTAAAACCATTAACAGCAATTGAGATTGATCCAAGTGGTAGAGATATAACTACAGTTGTTTTGGACTACGACTCGCAAGGCAGACCTATCGAGTATTACGTTCCAACCATTGTTAAGGCTCCGCTAGACTCGGATGCTGACGATGTCTTAGGTTACGACTCTAAAGGTCAAAAAATTATCCGTGATAACTACATCATTAAAGATGACGATGGCAAACCAATGCAGGTTGATGTTTCTGCGTCTGAACCTCAGCGTGTAACACAAGAAGACTTAGACAAAGGAATCATTGGTTATTCATTTAATGGAAATCCAATCAGCTTGGAAAGATTGTTCCCTGAACAAAAATTAGATGAAGCAACCATTCTTCCCAAAAAAGATCCTCAACAAGATCCAAAACAAGATCCTGTTAGATCTGAAGATCCTACAAAGCCTATAGATCTTATTCCTAAGTGGAAGCCAAGACCGCCTCCCCCTCCTCCTCCCCCTCCACCTAAAAAATCTGACGACATCAAGGTTGACGAAGATCCAGTCTATCCCTTCATGCCGTCAACAGATAACTTTCCAAACTACAGCATTACCATCAATCCTGAAACTGGCAAGCCGTGGGAGTATGTAGCTCCGCCTCCAGAAAAGCTTCCTGATCGCAAACCTGTAAAGCCCAAGGTAGTAAAAACTAAAGCACCTGAACTGCCTGAGGAGGTTTCTTTTGCTCAACAGTTCAACCCACAGGATTCAACATCTCTTGGTGTAGCTCCAAAACCTCTCAAACCTACGTTTTTGGCGTCTCAAGAGACAGATGAACCTTTTGCCAGCCCCTTGTCGGCACAAGCTCCTGAGGAGATCCAAGAAACCATTCAGGCTCCACAAGAGTTTCAGACATTTGCTGAACAACAGCCTTCAGATGTTGAAAAGTTCAGAGAGTTGCTAAATTTGCAAAATGAGCAGATAGTTACGCCTGCTGAAGCTGAAGATCGTAGATTTGCTCAGGCTGAACCAACATCACCACTTTCTTTATCCGACATGACACAACAACCTAATCCTGAGATGCCTATGTATTTCAATTTTGGAAAACTTGGTGCGCCAGAGACAAGTCCTTACTACAAGTTTGGGGAACTCCAATCAATCGATAGTTTCTTTAACCCTGACTACCAAAACTTGCAAGTTGCAAAGGGAGGCTTAATCACCCCTTTAATGGCGGCTGGAGGGGCTACAGGCACTCGTTATGGGCGTTATGCAGGTGGAGGCATGACCACACCCCTTATGGCGTCTGGTGGCAAGCTTAGAGTGGACTTTCGGAGTGGGGACGCTGTTTCTGGTGAGGGTGATGGTCAGTCAGACGATATTCCTGCCATGTTGGCTGATGGGGAGTTTGTATTCCCTGCTGACGTGGTGGCGGCTATTGGAAATGGCTCAACAAAGGCTGGTTCGGATAAACTCTACGACATGATGCATGGGATTCGCTCTCACGTTAGATCAGCAAAACCACAAGATCTTCCACCTGAGATCAAGTCCCCCTTAGATTTTTTGCATCGCAAGCCTAAAAAGGCAAGGAGTTAATCATGGCAGATAGTATGTTCCAAGGCATTGCCGCACCAGATGTAACGACAAATAAATCAACTGCCGTTACTGCGCCACAGTATTGGACTGACTATCAAACAAAGTTGGCAAGTGCTGGCACAACCGCTCTTGATAAGCCTGTTGGTCAAATGGTGGCTCCTTTACAAGCGATGCAGACTCAGGGGTATGGTCAACTTCCAACTGCCGCCGCATCGTATCAACCCATGCTTTCCGCCGCAGAAACCACCGCAGGACAAGCCGCACAAGGCATGTCGCCTGAGATGATTCAAAGTTTTATGAACCCTTACACCCAAAACGTGGTGGGTGAGATGGAACGTCTGCAACAGCAAAACATTCAACGCAACGTGATGCCTCAATTTAAGGCTGGATTTGTGGGTTCTGGTGGTCTTGGTGGTCAACGCTACGCTGGCGCTTTGGGTCAAAGCATGGCTGACATGCAAGCAAACTTGACTGGTCAACAGACTGGCGCACTGCAAAAAGGTTATTCAGACGCAATGACAGCGGCGTACAACCAAGGCAACTTGTTTAACCAAGCGGCTACCACGCAAAGCAATTTGGCTGGTCAAGAGCAATTGCTTGGCTTGCAGGGCGCAGGAGCGTTGACCAAGGGTGGAGCGGAACAACAGGCGTATGAGCAGTCGTTGATTGATGCGCCGCTTAAGAACGCAACAAACGTATCTGCATTGATGCGTGGGTACACACAGCCGACGACTACGTCGGAATCGGCGACAGGCCCCATCCCGGGCGTCTACTCCCCCTCCGTCATGTCCCAAATTGCTGGTCTTGGAACTCTTTTGGGTTCTGGCTTGGGTGGCTCCACCGATCCTCTTACTGGCAAATTTACCAAGACTGGTTTCTTGTATGGCTTGCCAGATTTGCTTTCAAAAATCTCACCATCGTTACCAGATTTTTCGGATATTTTCAAGTCATCAACAACTACTGGATCTGCGGATGGTGACATTCAAACAGACGGCTCTTCTGATAGCAATGTGGGATAAGGCAAAATTATGGGAAAAACAATCTCTGCACTTTCTCCGTTGGCGGGTATCAACGACGAGGCGGATACCAAGTACCAAAGCGCTTTAGAGCGCATACAAGCCGCCTTGACGGCTCGTGAGAATCCGTCCATTAATCCAGTGATGTTGGCGATGGCTCAGGGCTTTTTGACGCCCGGCAAAACTGGCTCCTTCGCCGAGGGTTTAGGTGGAGCCGCTGGTAATGTTATTCCTGTCATGGCTCAAAGACAAAAAGAGTCTATGGACAACGCTCAAATGCGTCTACAACTTGCCCAAGCCGAACGTGAGCAAGCTCGTAAGACCCAAGGACTACAGTTCTTAAATGATCGTGATCAGCCTACAGCACCGACCACAGGTGGAGCGCCACAAGGTGAAACGCCAACATCAGGAGCACCTCCTAAGGGAGATGACTCTGGCCCCGCCGTGCAAACAAGCAAAGGCGTACTGACACCTCGTCAAATTGCAAAGATCATATATACCAATCCTGATCTTGGCAAAGCATTGCAGTCTGAGTACACGATGAACTTGGAAGCCACATCTGTACAAACAGGTGGCTCATTCGACAAGAGAACAAATAAATACACTCCTTTTGGTGGTAAGACGACTGTCCCACGCTTTGCTCCCGCTGACCCAACAACTGGTCGCAAGGCAATGACAATTGACATGTCTGAGCAAGATGCAATTGCGTACGACGACGCAAGAACTTTAGGTAATTACAAAGTATTGAGTCAATTGATTGATCGATATACCAAATTTCCTCAGCCTCAAAGTCAATTGTCACAAAGTGCAGGTGTTTCTTCTGGAGTCACGCCTACTGAGGTTACGCCTGTAAATAGACCTACTTCTGTTGCATCAAATATTTTGACGCCAACAGATTTAAAACAACAGCAAGAGTTGGAATTAGCTTCATCAAAAGCTGAAAGCGAGTCTTTGGCAAAGGCTCGTGCAGAACGAACAAGCACTAAAATTAACGCTGGTAATGATGCTGGATCAAGACGCCAAACGGCGCAAGTTATACAAGATCTGTTCCAAGGGGAAGGGATGGATCAGGTGACGGGCGTGTTGGAGCGCCCCGGCTTCCTCACGGGCGTCCTCAAGCTTGCCGAAGATGGCATCAGCCTAGGTCGAGGCTTTGGCGTCAGCGTTCCTCAAGTGCGTGAAATATTTACTGCCAACAAGATTAATTTGCCAAAAATTGCTGGAGAAACCAGACAACAATACGACCAACGTGTTGAGACCGTAATTAGCAAGACTCAACAAGCCCTATCATTGTTTGCACAAGTTACATTTGGCTTGCGCTCGTTGGCGGCAGGTCAAGGATCAATTTCAAACTTTGAACAAATCATCTTTGATCGAATGGGGCCTACCGTTCGAGACACATTCCAAACCATCATGGCTAAGTCCAAGCACATGGAAGAACGAGCAAAGTTTGATGAAAGTGTTAAAAATGCTTTAGTTGACAGCAATATATCTTTTGACAAATATTCACGCACACCTGAATACACAGACTTGGTCAAAAACTATGACAACACTATTCGTGGAATTTATACCAACGTAAAATTTCCTGAGCCTGCAAAACCCACTGCATCTCAAGTCAAAACTCCTTCTGGTAGTGCAAAGCCACGTTCAGACGCAAAAACAAGGTTGGACGCAGAACTTCGATAAGGAATAAACATGGCTGACAAACAACCACCACTTGGATTTATTAACGAACTTAATGAGCTACAAGCACAAAATGCTTTAATAATTGCAAAAAAAGCCAAAGAAATGGGAATCAACCCACGCTTGGCTGTTTCTATTGCTTTTAAAGAAGGCAGTTTAAACTTTTCCCAAGAGGATGGTGGGTCTGGTGAGATTGGGGTCATGCAAGTCTTACCTAGCACTGGAAAGTTATTGGGGTTCAGCGAAAAAGATTTGCGTGATCCTCAAAAGAACATTGAAGCAGGGTTGATGTATCTTAAGCAAGGATTAAAACAGCATGGCGATCCTAAGCTTGCTGTGGCTGGATATAACGCTGGCATGGATCACAAGTTTTTTGAAAATCCTAAGTCAAAGCTACCATCAAGCACCGTTCAGTACGTCCAAAAGATCAAAGATTGGGGTGGGTTCCTAGAGCCTACAGCAACTGTTGTTGATACTGTTGATGGAGCAGGAGCATCTTCTGAAGACTTTATAAAACCATCTACACAGCCGAGTGAGACAAATTTAGAAGAAGGATTTTTAGTCAAACAAGCTAAAGATGCCATGTTTGATTTGGATAGTTGGGCTGAAAAACAAACACCTGAAAGTGTTGCTAGTGCAGTTGCTCCAGTGGCTGGCGCTGTTACTGGGGCATACGCAAGCAATAAAGTTGGTCAGACAATGGATTATTTGAAAAACAAAACTGCCACTGCGCCCACAGGAGGGGATGCGTGGAGGCAGAATTGGGCTGGGCAACAAAACAAGACGTCTGGAATGAGTGTTCCTGAGTCTTCTGCCGAGTACCAAAGAACCAAGGGTCAAGGAAAAGTTTCAGGTCGAGTCTCCAAGATGTACGGGCCTGCGCAACCGACGGAGGCTGGTGTGTTTAAGCCGGGTCGCCTCTCCCTCACCAACCAACGCTCTACCCCCGTCTCTCCCTTGGCAGGAAAAGTTGCTGGCTACACTACCGCCGCCCTCGACTCACCTATTGGTAGAAAAGTAACTGGCGCTTTAGGTGGCTACGGAGCCGTTACACAGGGCATGGAAGCCCTCGATCAAGCTAGGAAGGGTGATAAGACGGGTGCGGTCATTTCGGGGCTTGGTGCGATTGGTAGCGGTATTGCCGCTATACCTACACCAGTCACTCGTGGCGTAGGCGCTGGAATGAGCATGTTGTCACCTGCCGCCTTATGGATGCTTCAACACTCAAGAAAAATGTCCCCTGAGAATGCACAAGGCGCTCTTGGGAACACGGATGCAATGGGTAACCCCATGCCCTAAATTGGGTATCTCCCCAATACTCCGCAGTTGCCACTATGGAGCTTTGCCCCCAGTCTGAGTGCTGGGGGTTTTTTTATGCGTTACCAGCCGTACAGTTCATAAGAATGTAGGTTCGCTTGTTCATTTCTTCCATGTCGTCCATGGCTGATGTGTAGCCTTGTTCCCACACCAAGCGCAACAGCTTTGCCTTGATGGCTTCTTCATTACGTTCGCCACGATCATAGGAACCCGCCAAGGCTTCTAAGTCCTTGTCGTTCCACTCTAGTTCCCCAGAGTCATTAATCTTCACCAATAGGAAGTTTTCCAAGATTGTCAATGGCGTTGTCAAACATGGAGAGATTGTCTCTTGAATTGGGTTCATTTGTAAACTCAATGTTAAAGGTGTTGTCTCTAAGGATGTAGTACCTACCTGCGTCTTGTGACCATCTTTTGATCATCTCGAAGAGAATTGGAAGCATTTCTTCCTTCCAATCCTCCCCAAGTAAGGCGGTAATTAGCTCCTCAGGAGTCAAAGTTTGTTTCGTTTCTCGTACAAAGCGGCGGCAACATCAGAATTCAAAGACTTCACAAAATTCACGCACATTGTTAGTTCCGTGCGACGTATCGCAGGCATTGCCGCCATGATGAAACCATCAGCAAGCTTCATAAGGTCATCTTCAAGGAAGGAATAGTTCTCTTCCAAATAGATCTTTCTGAAAGCTTCGTTAACCTGTTCTTTTGTAATGTATGGGTTATTCATAGGTTCCTCAAAAAAAACGTAAACATTCAACCCCGTTTGGGGCTTGATGCACTGAACATGACTTTCTTCCAAATTTCTGCACCAAACGGCTAGATACTGAAGATGCAAGTCTTTTTACATCAAATTCACCCAAAGGTACGGTGATAACTTTTCCAACTTGAAGGTCATCCACATATTGCTTGGTGTGCTTAATTAAATCTCCGTGAGGATACAAAGATTTTTTTTTCTTCCTTGTATTTTCGTTCCACGTAAAGCTTGTATGAACATTTCCTAATTCATCAATGATTTTGTATTGGCAATTGATAGCGTCAAGAAAGATAATTATCTTATCCAATCCCTTATGTTGTAGTTTATGCATAATTCCTCCTCAAGCAAGCCAAAGATAAAAGCCGTGCAAGATTCCTATGGGAAAGAACAATGCGCCAGCAACGAGAAACCCCCACATAGCCTGAGAAAAGCAAGTGAAGATATGGGTGAGCCATGCAATGAAGCAAGCAAGACCTAAAGCACCAAACCAAAAGTCTGAGTCCATGTGTGTCCCCTTATTTGTGTTGATTTTTGGCTTGCCAATAGGAGAGCAAGCCTTGGAACATTGACCAACCACGGGCAAGGTCTTGTTGAGACCATTTGTTGATGACAACGAGGCCCGGCACAGTGACCGAGACAAACACATTCGCACAATCAGCGTTCGGTAGATCCACCCCCACCCTATATGCCGCCAACTGCATTACGTGCTCGTCATACCCCACCACCTTTGATGGGTCACCAAACTCCTTGGTCTTGATGTCAATCACCAACCCACGATCTTGGTATTTCGGCGTAAACAAATCCAACTTGCCACCAAACCCAAGCTCATGGGCAAAAGCTTTTTCAGGTTGGAACTCAGTGACACCAAATTCTTTCTCAATCTCTCGATAAACGCCTGCTTGGTGGTCAACAAACTCAGCATGCATAACGCCAGAGTACATGCTCTCTACGGCTGTGTGGACGGCTGTACCACGCTCTGCCGCCATCTTGGCGTGTTCTTTGGAGTCACGTTGGATACGAGATATGAACTCTTCTTCAGGCTCGTTTTCAACTCGTGGGAGGGTCAAGGCGGCAAGCATCATTTGGTTGAGCTTCCAGACCTCCAGACCCGGCGAGGCGGCGCTTTTGATGATGGTGGTCACCGAAGGCACAAGATTCATCTTTCGAGCGTCTCTGAGGGTCGTGGATCGTTCCTTGCCGTTGGCTCCAATGACGCTATAGGCTGGCTTACCGTCTTTGCCATACCAATGGTTTGATTCTGCCGCTCTTGCAACAATTGTGGTCATTTCGTTCTTTCAGTAGGTTTTCAGTTTTGGTGCGCAGGTAATGTCAAAGATGATGTCAGTGGCATACCCGTTG
>Ga0181346_1001401_pt1 | contig 10619 bp, 19 predicted proteins | sample Su13VDMM15DN_FD_130100 | JGI IMG/M metagenome (GOLD analysis project Ga0181346, IMG submission 130100) | Freshwater viral communities from Lake Michigan, USA - Su13.VD.MM15.D.N | ecosystem: Environmental > Aquatic > Freshwater > Lake | place: USA: Michigan | collected 2013-07-15 | reverse complement strand
GTGTCGTACTCGGAGCGTTGGCGTGTCATGCTCCCGCGCCTTCGGCTTGGGCTAGCGCGGCGCAAGCGCCTTGCTGTCGTGAGTAGTAGTAGTTCATCATGTCGGGCTCGTCTCGGTTAAGTTGGGTTTGTTAACGGTATGTGATGCCGGCACGGTAAAGCCTAATGCGGTAATGCTCACCCACGGGATGCACTCACTCCGTACCCTTGCACTATCTAGCCGATTATGTTGACGGCTCGCTTCGTCGCTTCGCCTAACGCATTTCGTGTTGCATGTTTCAGGACGCGACGATCTACCCACGCTTTCCGTGTGTTACCCGATCACCTTGCGACGGTGTAGGTCGTGAGACTTATGAAGTTGTGCGTCCTTTAAAACTTAAATATTGGGAAATCCAGTTAATGTCGGCTGGCCGCCACACCCATACGACGGCGCCTTGTTGAAGCGTTGTAATCCATCGTGATTGAAGCGGTGAGATTTTGCCTTTATCGCTTTTGAGTTCTGCGAATATAACACGGCCTAAAGGATGGGCGAGCACAAGGTCGGGGAAGCCGTGATCGCCTAGTTCATGTGTAGCCCAGACGCCACGTTTGTTTATAGCCGGCATCGGATGATGCACTAACCATCCGTGCATCTTGGCCAGATTGATCACGATCTTTTGGAAGTCTGATTCGGTCATCGTTGGGCCTGTTCAATAAGCACGTCGCGCTGCAAAGTGAGCCATGTGATCTGTAATTTAAGTTCGTCAATGCCAATAAGTAGGTCTTGAATCTGATAGTGCTGATCCCTAAGACGTGAAGCGGACGGGTCGGAAGCGTCAAACTTGATCACTTGAGACGGTCAATTACCGTGGAGGCTTGTGCGCCTGTGAGCGTCTCTAAAACGACGTCTGAGACGCCAAGCGTGGCATGCATGAACTCCAAGAGATCAAGGTCGTTTAGTTCTTTGCCCCGTGCCAAAGCTTTTAAGAATCCAATTTGTTTAGGTGTAGCGAATTGCCCAGACGAGGAGGCGTGGGTCTCATCCTTTGAGGGACTCCCCGTCCGGGACACTTTGGACATCTCTTCGCGTGACGGCCGTTTGCCATGTGTCGCGTAGCCGGCATTAGCCAATGCGCGGCCGATGCTCGATGTCTCACAGTTTTCAATGTGCGCGGTTTTATTGACTGGCGACGAGCCACGGACTTCTTCCGCATAGCCTGTCGCCTTGGGCCATGTGTCAATGAACTCAAAGAACACTTCGGCGCGAAAGATGACTTGATCGCCGTCTTGCGCAATGAGTGACGTGGCGATGCGGCCGTTTGGGTGATCTGCCCAGAATCGAATCAGTCGATCTTCTACCGTTTCGTAGTTACTGAGATCAAATGCCATGTCGGGTGTCCTTTAGTCGGTATGAGTGAGCAAATTGTACACGTTGAACGCGGCGCGAAGTTGATCTTCTGTTTGGAATGTGCGCGTCTCTAAGAACACTTCTACGGCTTTAGCAAGATCGTCAATTGCTGCCTTCTTGACGCTGGAGCGTGTGACTGCTGGGAAGTCAAGTCGCATGGCGGCGCCGTGTTCGTCTCGATAGCCGTAGTGCATGTAGATCTGGGAGCCATTGCGTTCTTGCTTTAGAGCAAACACCCAGCCGTCTTTGTGCAGCGCTGATAGTGCGCCTGAGATTTGGCCGTGATGTAGTCCTAGTTTGCCTGCTAGTTCTTTCCACGTGTAGCCGACTTTGCATCCTTGGAGCGCTTTTAGTATTTGCTTTTGACGTGATGCCGTGACGCCTGATGCGTCTTCGGAGATTGCGCGAGCCTTAGATGTTTCTGAGCCGGCAACGTGGCCTGAGTGTCCGTTGTATGGGAGTGAAGGATGGAATAGGTCGGTCATGAGTGGGCCTCCAATGCTTGGATTGCTTTGTCGAGTGTGGTGATGTCGTAGAGCGGCATCGGTACTTCTAATGTGAGCGAGTTGCGTAGTGCGCGTACACGTCGGATGAGATCGGCGTGTGGATTTGGTGTAATGATTTCGTCAATAAATGCGAATAGTTGTTTTCGCATTTCTTCGCTGATGCCGCTTTCGGGATAGGGCGCTTCGTTCACTTTGCAGTCCTCCAAGGATTCCAGCCTGAGTTTAGGTATATCTCATGGGTAGCACGAAGTGACGTGGTGGCGTTGAATAGGTCGGAGCATTCGTCCAAGATCCCTTTCGCTTGAAGCCAACCGATCGGCCATTGCGAATTAGGTAGACACCAGAAGCCGTTAATTTGTGTGAGGCCGTATGAGCCGCCCATCGGGTCGTCTACGTTGTGCGCGTGTGGAAGGCATCGGGATTCGCGGTGCATGACAAGTTCAAGTGTGGCCAATTGCTCGGCTGGAAAGCCCAGATCAAGGGCTAGTTGAAGGGCGTCGTCGCACGTGGCGATAGTCGTAATTGTGGTGGTCGTGATCGGGACTGATGCCGGCACGACTACTTCCACGGGTGGCATCTCAGAAGGCTCTGGGAGGCTCCTGGCAACGCCTAGGAACGCCGTTAGCGCCCATAGGCTACCGATGACGCTAATGATGATTTGTGGGGCTGTAATCATTGTTTCTCCAATTCGTAGGGTGGGCTCCATGAGTCGCCCGTGGCTGTCCGAAAGGACATACGGCCGGCTAGGTATTGCGCCTCGGATCCGCCGTTCATAAAGATCTGCACAAGGACTTCTTGGCCGTTGTCAAGAACTGTCTTGAGCACCAGATAGTCGAAGATTTGTGGATCGGTCATAGAATGGCCTTTCGTCGGTATTCCGACCTTAGCCAACACTTGCCTAGTAGGGGTGGATTTCCCCGAACGCCTTTAAGAATGCGGCTTTTACAAAGATTGGAGAGTCGGCCGCTTGTGGTGTGATCTCGATGTGAAACCAGTCTCCGCCAGGTGCTCCCGTGACTGTTGGCTTGCTGTATTTGCTCCACGCTTGACGATCGCATTTCCACGCGCGACCGAACGGCTGTGGGAAGTAGTCGATCATCATTTCTATTCCAAGATCGTTTGCATTGGCGCAAAGCTTCTCAATTGCTACCAGCGCGTCGTTGCGATTAGCAAGTTTTTTGCTGGCACTTGGACGATATGAGAGATCGACGGCGCGGCCTGTGGCGTGTACCGAAAGTGTTTCTTTGCCGCGCATATTTCTTACGCCATACGAGCCGTTATCCCAAAGAGCGCCTTGACCTAGCCAGATGACTTCTTTGATGAAGGCGTCCATGCCGGCACGTCGTTTAGGTGATGCGCCGTCCGTGTTGCCCGTGTACGGCCGTGCGCCGATGATCGGAAGCGGTTGGGCTTTAGGCTTTGTCGTTTTTTTTGCGGCCATAGGAAGGATCTTTCGGGTTGAGCCATCGCAGAAGGACGGGTGCGACTGATGCTATTGCGGCCGCAAGTAAATCCTTTGGATCGGTGTTGCCGGCAAGGTAAAGCGCTAGGGATGCGCCAACCATAGATCGAGCGTAGGAAGCAATCATTGCTTTATCTTGTGGTTTCATTGGTGGCCTTCCATGTGTCCGTCTATTTTTTGTTCTATGCGTCCTAGTGATTGTTGAACTTCACCGTGGTCTTTGCGGTTTTCTTTTCTCATCGTGTGGATGAGAGCCACCAAAACGCTAAAACAGCCAGCCACGATAACGCCAGTAATCGACGCGCCCATTTCATTAGCCTAAGAGTGCGGCGGCTTCGTCTGCTGTAAGTCCAAGTTTGTTAAGGACTGCTTGCCGTGCGGCGGCCTTGGTTTCGGCGGCTTTGTTGTCTGCTAAAAATGCTTTGTGTGCAGCGTCGCGCAAGGCTTTTTCGTCGGCTGTTTCGTCGCGTTCTACAGCGGTATTTGTTGTTGCGTCAATTTCTAATACTTTGTTCATGAGTCCTACTTTGTCAAACCGTACACGCGCACGGTTCCTGTCATCGTTCCAGCACTGACCGACAATACGAAACTGTCAAATGCCTGTGCGCTGTTATACCTAAAGCCTGTAGAAAAAACAGAAATTCCACCGTCAGTACTGTTATTTGATGTAGCAAACGCGTTGTGATTTGCTACACGGCTATTTAGTGGGTCATACAAATTTATTCTTGCAACACTTGGCGTAGTTCCGTTTGCATAACCAAATAGCCAAGCAGTTTGCGAAATAGCATGACCATCTTGTGAGGAACCGTTATTGTCGTAACCCGTTCTAAACCATTGGTAATTTGCCGCTGTGATTGTGCTGCCAGCGTTACGCATTTGCAAATTTAACGTCGCCAAAGTTGAACCCGTTATGTCAACAACAAGCAAGTATTCGTCGTAAGTAGTTGTAAAACAAGTGTTTACGGTGATACTTGCGGCGGCGGCCGCCGTGCCAGTAGCAACCAAAGTTAGCCCGGGCGTAACGCCAACAGACTGCCAAGCCGCGCCGTCGTAATACTGCGTAGTGTTAGTTGCCTCAATGTAAGCAAATTGACCTTCGGCGAGTGTCTTTTCGCCTGTGCCGCCAAAAGCAGCGTCTCGCGTGACTGTCGTTGCGAACACGGGGATCCCTGAGTTTGTAACAGATAGATCGGCGGCTGTGAGGACTTCGCCAGCGACGTAGGCCGGGACGAATGTTGTTGCGTTTGCTCCCATAGTGATTCCTATCCTAAGACATTCTCTGTGTCGATTGTGCCATATACAGCATCGTCAAGAATAAGTTCGTAGACAAGTGTTGTTGGGCTTGTAAAGAGCGTGATCCGATGCCCAGACGATAGGTCTATCTGATGTTGGATTCCCTCCACGGCCAACTCTTGGGCTAATTGCGTGGTGGTCAACCCAGTTAAAAAGGACTTCTCTACGCTAATCGTGGCCCCGATCTCGATGACGGCCACAATGTCACGCTGTGCGTCTGTAAGCGTGGAGAACGGTGTGGATACCGATGTGTACCGTGGGGACGGTTCGGCTACGAGTAAGTAAGTGGCAAGGTCTAGCGCGGCCGTGTTGTTGTGGACTAGCGCGTCGGAGATTGACGTGGTCTGAATAAAGTAGGTCGCTTGGGATGATAAGTCTTCCGCGACTTCTGGGGTTGTTGCGCCGGCATGGGTGACGGATGCGCGGTTGACAACTTCGTTTGCTTCAAATGATATGCCTACTTGATCCATTGGGATATTTGTTCCGTCATCGTGGAATGCGGCCACGGGTGCGGAGAGTGTTGTTCCAATCCGATCTTGGAATGTGAACACGCCGTCCCGCGCCACAAAGATTCGGCCCTGCACACTCTCATTAATCTTGGCCATGTATGCGGCCACGGATGTTCCGTTGGGAATTGTGTAGGCAGAAGCTCCGCCAAGGAGGACGCTCGATGTCTCAATGTTGCGTTCGCCTGGCAATTGAAATGCGTTAACTTCTGGTAAGTCAAGGACGGCTTCTACGCGTACGTTGGCTAATTCTTGGTCAACGTTGTATTCGTCCATATAAGTCTGTGAGAGCACATAGAAGCGGTCGGCGCATGCGACGTTGACTTCGTCTAGGCCGCCAAGGTTAAAGTCGTAGGTGTAGTCAATGATATAACCGTTAAAAAGTTCTTCGCCTTCTCGCGTAAGGATGACGTTTCGCATTGGGGCTAGTCCGGGTTGTGCGTTTGCTGTATCAAAGAACGGGCTGTTTTGGTTGAACGGGTTGAAGACTCCGCCAGCATAGCCGTCTAGGAGATTGAAGTTCATTGAGCCGGCTGTGAATTGGTCGCCGATGTCGCGGCGTCCCCGTGTGACAATAATGTTTGTGGAGCCTTCGATGACTGATGCGTATTGGGTTGTTCCGTTAAGAACGTATTCGGTGTTATTGAGGACGCCTTTGTCGGTGTCGTCTAGGACAAATGCGTTGACTAAGAATCCTGTGTCAATGAGAAGATCGTAGGATCCTGAGTCGACAATTGTGGCGGCCATTACGCGACTTGGATTTGTGCTGGGCCGTCTACACGGTTCATTGCTTTAATTGCGTTGACGACGGCGCGGCCGATGTCTGCCGATGTGGATATGCCGCCTGTGATGTTTACGGTGATGTTTTGTCCGCCTTGTTTACGCATTTGATCTAACGGAATGACGGCTTCTGGGCCGCGCTCACCGATAAGAGCCAAGGTTGGCCCTGTTACAATTCCGCCGGCGGCCATTGCTGGAATTCCGCCTTCTCTTCCGAAGCCTGATCCTGCTACTGCTTGCGCGGCACCAATACGGCCCAGCGATATCGATTCAATTGTTGAGACGTTGTCAACGAACGGGATGGCGTTGTATGCCCTAATGAGCGCGTTAATTGCTTTGATCCACGCGTTAGCCAAAGTCTCAAAGCCGCCAATAATAAAATTGATTACGCTGTTAACAATGTTTCGAAAGCCCTCAAACTTTTTGTAAGCGATCGCTAGGCCGACGACTAGAACGGCGATGCCGGCTGCAATGGCCGAGAACGGGTTTAGCGCCATGGCAAAGTTGACGGCCATGATCGAGACAGCAATAGCGCCGATTGTGCCGGCAATGGCTAGGAAAGCTCCTGGATTATCTTGTGCCCAGTCTGCAAACTTTTGAATTACTGGTAAGACGGCTTCAAAGGCTGGAAGCAATGCCGCTCCGACTGACTCTTTTGTTTCGTCTAAAGAGTTCTTAAGAATCTTCATGCGGCCTGCGGCGGTTTCTGCGGCGGTTGCTGTGGCTCCTCCAAAGGTTCCGCCAAGGACATTCATGACGTCATCAAGGCTTGCGCCGTCTTTAATCATTGCTTTAATCTCTGGAGAAAGTTGACCCAGGGCTTTAAAGTTGCCTCCGTAAGCCTTGGCTAGAGCATCCGAGACTGTTGCTAGATCCTTACCAGAGCCCTGTGCGATGTCCTGTGCAAGCGCTAAAGCGGTGTTGGCTGTAGTGATGTCCTTAGTGCCTACAAGAAGCGCCTGGAAGGCTGGGCGAAGTTCGCTGTCTGCCGTGCCGGATGCCCTTGACATTGCGGCAATTACCTTTTCTTGAGAGGCAACTTGTGCGTCGGTTGCTCCCGTGACGTTCTGCATTACAAGCGCCAAGTTTGCTTGCTCGGCGGCGTCCTCCATTGCGGCCTTGGTTGCTCCTACGAGTGCCACGCCTAAGCCGGCAACAGCAGCAGCGGCTGGTAGTGCTGCCTTCTTGATTGCAAAGTTTGCTTTTTCACCAAAGGTTTCTAGTTGCTTAAATTGCGCGATTGCGCGCTTTGCTCCCTTCGGGTCGTACTCGGAGATGATTGGGAGGATGACGGCCATGGGTTTACCTTGCGCTTAGGTCGCGACTTAATGCGTCTCCGACGCGGTCTACGATCCGCGCCATTTCTACTTCAAGTTCGCTTTTGTTTGCTTCGTACTGTTTCCACACTACTCGCGATGGTGTTCCGTACTTGGCTGTTAGTGCGGCTCCCATGCGATTAGACGATGAGAAGTCGAAGAACGATGCGGCCGCTCCCGTCCATTTGATCGCAAACGTGGAGAGGTTTACTTTGCCGCCAAAAACTTCTTTGGGTGCTTTGGTGTTTATGTATGCCTTGACGGAATGGCTAGTTGGCCAGGGGAATACTTCGTATTCGCCACGGAGACGCCATTGGCGCTGCCAGCCTGACAGCGGATAGTTCAATGGGATAGCCGACTGTATGTCCGAGACAATCCCAGACGTTACGCGCTTGTAGTCCTTAGTGATGTCACGTCGGAGAGCCTTGTCAATCTTGTTAAGATCCTTAAGCGCTTGGCCAAGGCCGAACACTTCTATCCGTGCTTCAACGCCGCCGGCTGAGTCTCTCATTTGTGTCCTTTTTTGTTTTGGTCATTAAGGACTCTAATGATTGTTTGTAGGTCGCGTGAGTCAAATGACTCCGCATAGAACGTCGGCGCCCATCCCGTCGCGACTACCAGTTCGGCTAGTTGCCGGCGGTAGCCGCGTCCGTAGGGTTTGGATCTGTTGCGTCCTCCGCTGCGATCTCAATGTCTGGGTTTTGTTTAAGCCATTCGCGCCATGACGCGGGAAGCTTCTCACCCTTTATCGTGAGCAACGTGTGTACCCAACACGCTAGATCGGATGCACCGATGCCGCGTCCGTCTGACACTCGACGATTCTCTAGGCGTTCCCATTCGGCAATGACAAAGAGGTTTGTAGATAATTGTTCGGTTACTTCTCCGCGCGTGACATTAAGTTTGATCTTCATGGTTCTCCTTGTGTCGGGCCGAGGACGGCCGTGATTATGGTGTTACGTCTGCGCTGTAGGTTCCGCCTGTAAAGGTGAGGTCTACAGTTTGCAACTCGCCGAGCGAGGCGTTAATTACTGGTAATGCTTCTAGGTAGGTGTTTGTCAAAGTGAAGCCAGGGTTTGTTGCCGAGTCGGCTGCCGATGTTGGGTTAACAATGACGATCATCTTTGTTCCGACAAGTGTTGAGAGCGTGGCGTAGGTTTCGGTTGCCGCGTAGGACATGTACATCGTGACAGTAAGTTCGTTGTTTTCAAGGCCGCCAGTGTAGGTGCGTGCTGTAGATCCGAACGCGGTGTCTTCAAGCGCTTCAATGGTGCGGGTCAAAGTTGCGGCCGTGCATTGATCCGAAAGGTCAACGGTTGCGATTACGACTTTTGGATTTGAGAGGATAGTTGAGGTTGCCATGATTGCTCCTTGAGTAGTGGTTTTAGTTTGACATAGTTTCAGGCGCTAGGTGTGGATTACGCCGTTTGGACTTGAGTTGCAACGGTAAGTTCGTATGCCGGCAGGACGGATCCGCCGATGTCGACGTTTGTGGGGCGGCCTGAGATAATGCCGATGTTAAGCGCGTATACCTGAGCCAGCATGTTGAGCAGCGACTTTTGGGCGTCTAGATTGCCAGGGCCAAGCGTCACGATCTGAAGTGTAAAAGTCAGTTTGGCGATGTTGTAGTTAAAGCCGTCAATGGAGTCAATGTTTACAAACACGCATGGCGGGACGATGTTGCGCGGATCGTTTACAACTTGAAGCCCTACGACCGTCTGAAGTTTGGCGACTAGGTCGTCGTAGCCCTCATTAAATAGATCGGTGTAGGTCGGGACTGGCACTAGGCAACCTGCGGTCGATCAATGCCTAACAATTGGCGGATCATTCCGTTAAGGCCCATGACTGGCGCGGTTCCCATTGACTGGAAGGATGCAAAAGAATCCATAGATCCGCGTTGACGGTAAAGCGCTCCGCCGTACATGATCGTTCCAAGTTTGACATCTTGAGATGGGACGGTCGTAAGAGAGTCAACGTAGCCGGCTTCCATTCGTCGACGCCAGCAGAACTGCGAAGAACTAGAGGCGCAAATGGTAAGGAATGTGGCGTCGGCTGCGGTGGCCGTACCAATGCCCAACCAGTCTTCAATGTCGGTGGCCGTAATCCACGAGCAAGTTGGAGTTGACGTCAAGGTTCCAGACGCGGCGGTTCGCTCAACATCGGCGGCCGTTCTTGCGTAAAGGACTTGGTTAGCGATTGGGATGTTGACGTTGTAGAGAAGATCGCCTTCGGTGTCTACGCCTTCATAGAGATATTGCGGAAGAGCGCGGACTGTGTATGTGCCGTTAAATGTGGCGTCTACGCCTGCAACCGTTATTGACTGGCCGACCTCCAACTCCGTCGGGGTGAGAAGTTGAAGGACGGCGAAGTCGTCTATGAGGTACTTGTTTGTGACCGTATAGGTGGCCATTACTAGGGCCTACCTTCCGATTATGGGCTGACGATGATGGACTTGACTTGGTCTGCGTCTGCAATGAACGTAGATACGTAGCCTGCGTACGAGAAATTGCGTCCCAAAGTAGAAGGCAACTCAACGCTCATTAGGCCGCGTACTTGTTCGTAGAACTCAATAGCGCTTGCGCGTGCAACGACCATTGTGTTTGTTGCAAAGTTGTTGTCTGCAATAAGAGTCAAACCAAACGGGTTGAATGTGCTTCTTTCCGTAATGTTTGCAACGCCCATTCCGTTTACGCCCATAAGTCCTGCTGCGCCGGTGTACGGGAATACAGGTCGCTTGTCTGCGTCTAACTGGTTGCCGAGAAGCTTCCATACGTTCGGACTGACGAAAACATGGTCTGGCAAGAAGTTTGTTGCGGTCAAGATGTCGGTTGCTGCGTCATACAATGCTGCGATTAACGTTGATGGATCGGCGGTGGCAAATGTCCATGTCGAGCCAGATGCCGATGCGCCTGCAGTAATTGCGTCTGCTGCGACGTTATCGCTGGCAATGAGATATTCGCCGAGTAAGTCATTAAGGATTATCTGGAGGCTTGCTGGATCCGTGAAGTCGACGTCCTGAATTGAGAGCGTGACTTGTCCCGCCAAGGTTGTTTTGGTAATTGTGTTTGACGCAATAACCATTGTGGTTGCGGATGCGGCAGCAAGTTCGCTTGATTGTGCAGCGACGCTTGTGTGCGTAGTGATCGTTGGACGAATGAAAGTCTTTGATGCTCCGCCGTTTGGCATTGCGCGTGCGCCGATTGCGTTAACAACTGGACGGATAAAGTTGAGGTCTTGGAAGACTGGCCCTAGGACTGGTACTGGCAAGAGGCCGGGAGTGTCGGTGGTAAGGATGTCACCCGCGGCGGCTTGTAGTGCAGTCTGCTTTGAGCGCATGAACTCGGTTGCTGCGGCTGCAACGTTGCGGAATGTT
>Ga0181346_1001399_pt1 | contig 10621 bp, 17 predicted proteins | sample Su13VDMM15DN_FD_130100 | JGI IMG/M metagenome (GOLD analysis project Ga0181346, IMG submission 130100) | Freshwater viral communities from Lake Michigan, USA - Su13.VD.MM15.D.N | ecosystem: Environmental > Aquatic > Freshwater > Lake | place: USA: Michigan | collected 2013-07-15 | reverse complement strand
CAGTGACAGTGATCTTGGCCACTTCCAGGATGGATCCCATGATAATGATGGGTATGACTGCTGAGGCAAAAATAGCCATTAGGCCCAGTATACTGTACCAGGCCGCAACCACGCTCAATGATAGAGCGGTTAACAATGTGAAATAACTGAGGAACATAGATTTATTTATTGGGTGTTATACGGACTGTGACGGCTAGTTTAACGGCCAACCATGTGGCAATCTTCTCATCCGGAACATCAAACCATACCCAAATATTCTTGTCGGTATCCCAGATCATGTTTTCCAGTCGACGTCGAACATGGCTTTGGCCCTTCCAGTTGTTGGCACCAAACACTTGATTGAGTTCGCGAATTACTGCATACCATGTGGCAATATCACGCAACTCAACCTGAATACGGTGCATGACCAAGGGCGTTAATTTAAGAGAGTCAAGGGATTCAAACGTACTCAACGCAGAGGTTTCAATTTCAACAGACATCGCTATCCTTTACACTGTTTTATACTACAAGGCATACTCCACTGGGTATCAGCCAGTGTTTTGACCTGTTGCCAGGTCTAGCCAGTGTCTCATCCTACGGGATTTCTGTTTCTGATGCCACGGTATGCAACAGAACCGGTTAAAGATCTTTCTCTGTTGCACCCATTAAACCACCCAATCTCCCTGGTCATGCACAGTAATTATACTGTGTTGACTGAAAGTTGTCAAGGAAATCTGGCATCAAACGAAGAAATATGATCTAATATTATTTTGTGAACTTGTTGAGTGTTTGTTGGGTACGCAACTGCTTGAAATAATTCTCCATCGTATAGTTGAAATGTATTGGCTATAACATGATTTATATAGGCATGCAATTTCCAGTCGTCTGGTATGCCAACGTTGTCGTTGCTGTACACATGATTTAACAACTTATTCCCTAAAATATATGCATGGTACCCTTGATTTCGATCCATAAACTCATTCCATAGTTTAACCAATGATACATCAAATTTAAAAGTTGTTTCTAAATAATTTGACACCCGACGTAATTCATATAAAAAATGTGTAAGATCAAAAAAACTACCAAAATTAAAATTAAACACTGGGACATTAGACTGCGCTTTTTTTTCAGTCTCAAAGAAATGTCCTTCATTTAATTTTGTAAACCAATTATTTCTTAAATCTTGATCAGTGGATGAATTGCCCATAAGTTGAGTATGAAATGCTATGATTAGATCAGCGTCAACATCTTTAGACTTTACCGCACTGGCATGGCAACGATAAAAAATGTTGGTCAACAACACAAAATTAAATTTTGGATTGTGCTTGATGAAAATTATTTTATCAAAAAGTTTGTGATAGTGTTTATAATTTAATAGTGATGAATGATGCTTACAGGTAACAACTTTATTTTTTTGATAAACTGGATCAACATTGACTATGTGTGCAGCACCTGTGGATTGAAAAATTGAATTAATACTGTACTCAACATCAAAGATGTATCGATTTATTACAAATTCCAAAAAGTGGCCGTGAAGCCCTGGTGCAAAATCAATTATAATCATGCATGTTTCTTGGTCAATTCACACACCAGGAGAAACTGCTCGTAGGCCAGTCGAACTGCAGGATTGGTCAACAGTTGTTGTGCTTCCTGTTGCATGGCTTTTAAGCCAGCTTCGGCTATGTGCCAGCTGCTGGCACAGTTCAATGTGGCCAGCTCATCTCCAAATTCTTTGGCTAACTTTTTCCAAGCTCTTTGCTGTCCTGGTGTGAGAGGTGTACGAGGTGGCCGCATCTCGCTGGCCTTACGAATTGCTTCACACATGCGATCTTCGGCCACACGACCAGCGGCAATCATGGGCGCCAGTGCAGGATCAATGTTGTAGCGTGTGCTACGTCCGCCAGGATAGCACATGATCAAATGGTTGCCTCGGGGCATGGCATCGTGGAGTTCATAATCATGTTCCGCAACAGGCACATACCTACGTCCACGTTTTTCGTAATAGATCTTTTTAGTCATAGATGCACTTCCCAGGCGCCTGTTTTATGGTTCCAATGACGGGTGTCGTAGATTTGAAATGATATGCTACGGCCAAACAATGACACTTCTACCGTGAGTCCAGCATGACTTTGTCGACGGGTGTAGTTGATTTCAAAGCCAATCAGTGTTTTAACAACACACAATTCTGCTTCCCAGGCCAGGTGGCAGGTGATCAACCCCGATCTGTTCCACAGGTTGTCAAAGGGCTGACCCCAAGGATTGCTCAATCCAAAACTAAGATAAATCATGATAATTCCAAAATTTCAATCAGTTGGTGCGTGTCAACACTGTTTTGTTCATAGCCTTCGTATACTGTGTTAAAGTAATGATTGCTGGGCGACTGTTCAAATGATTGGTCCACCATTTGATAAACCAGGGCAGTGTCAGATCCACGGTCAGTATGCACCACAACACTAAAACGTGTGTAGTGATAAGGGTAGCCTTCCAGTGCATCCAAGGCCATCAAGTTGTCTTCTGTGATTTCCCATAGCACACCATCACACCAGTTGCCTGCCACAGGTTCAATATCAGCACAATAGCGGAACACCAACGCATAGTCGTTGACCCATGCCGGACCCAAACAAACAGCACCCGGACATCGAGCAGCCATTTGATCCAAGTTGGTGTTCATTCCGTAACTGAAATACTTCAAACTTTTTCTCCGGCTTCAAAATCTCTAAAACGTAAAAATCTAGGGAATCTCAGACTGTATGATCCGTCTTGGTTTTGCGTAACTGCATCAGCTTGGACCTCAACCAAGTGGCCAAGAAGAAGATCCCGGCTGCGCCAATACTCATCCCTATCGCTATCAGACAGGCCACTACCAACATTGACTCGTATATGTCGTCCATTGTCATCTCCTTCACAGATTATAGCACCCAACCGGTCAGCATTGCGACCAGTACCTTGTTCAAATCCCACAATGTTTAAATCAACTGTGATTGTGGGTTTCCATTTCATCCACGAGTCTGTGCGTTTGCACAGGTAAGGTGCATCCATGCTCTTGATCATGATACCTTCAAATCCACCTTCCACAGCGGCTTCGGCATAGCGTTGCATGATGTCATGACCTTCGGCTGTGTCCAAGTCCACGTCCAGGCCGTTCATGATCTGCAAAGCACCGTCTTCGGGCAGTTTCATTCGAGCACGTTCCAATGACTCCGTGCGTTTGTGTTGTTGTGCGTTGAAGTGGCCTTCTTGAAAACTAGCCAAGGGCAACATGTCAAAGATATGATAGGTCATGCCTGTGGTCACTGCATTGCTTTTGCGATGTGCTTGCTTCATCAGTTTCTGAAAACTCTCGCCCACAATCTCACCATCCAGCACTACACGTTGATGCACTCTGTGACCGCCACCATTGCCCAGCATGAATTTGGTGCTGTGTTGCTTGATGGCCTCTTCAATTTCAGGAAAGTTTTCAAACACCTTGCCATTGCGGCTGTACAGTGTGACATCACCATCGTCGATCACTGCCAGCACACGCACGCCATCCAGTTTGCATTCCAGACGTTTGATACCTTTCAGCTTCTTGGGCTGGTCTGTAGAGTCTTGTGCTAGTTGGCAAGAGAACACAGGGATTTTCCACTCTGTCTTGCCCAACACCTTGTTAAGTGTTTTCTCACTGATGCCACATCGCAGGTCTTTGGTAATAACACGTCTGCAGAGATTGTTCCACTCTATACTGTCAAACTGTTTCATGCATTCTGCAATGGCATCTCGGGCACGATGTCCTGAGATTGATCTTGTGCGCAGGCCTTCCAACAGTCCCCAAAACACAGGCCAAGGGTTTTCGGCATGCTCAATACCCGAACTCTCAGGCACCTGTTTCACGTGGAATGTGTAGTAAGGATTGTAGGCTTGATAGCAGTTGAACAAAAAACACTGCGCATTGGCACTGCCCAGTTTTGAGGCCATCAAGGCTTTTTCAATCACTCGTTCTTTGTGCAGGCGACTGTCAGATGCTTCTAAGTCTCTTATCCAATCGGCTGCCACAGTGATACCGTTGAATTGTTTGTGTGTGAAGTCAATGTCATTCATATATTTACAGTGTTACCATGAACTGTTGTAGAATACTTTCAAACCCAAAAACATTTCACCACGGGCTTCTTGAATGAACTTCAAGTCATCATCGTAGTAATGTTTGTCTGCATCGGTACCAAAAAAGAATCCTGACGTTGCTGGCAGGCGACGTTTTTTTACAGCCACTTCTAAATCATCTAGGTCCTCGGCAGTGAGTTCTAGTTCAATGCCGTTGAAGTTGTCTGTTTCACGCAGAGCATTGCCTTCACGAGTCAGCCACAGTTGTGCCATCCAGCCATGCAGGTTGGGATGTTTGCGCCAGTAAGCGATTTGACGTGGACGATTGACATTGGGGTTGCGGTGCTCTTTATGATCTGGATCCCATTCTGCACCTTCGTAAAATTCATCTTGCTGGCCTGCTTTTGCAGCCACGTATGCGTACATGTCAAGTCCCATGATTTACCTCTTAAAAATGTAAAGGATTGCGTCTGCGCAGGTGTGCAAGAGCCAATTCCTTGCTGTCAAATCTACCCGAGATGGGTGTTTGATGTGCACCACGCACAATGTACCAACCACCCAACACAGCGTTGTAAACAACCTTCATTATGCAGCCTCCAACATGTTAGCAGGCACCTTCCACAGGCCTTGCTGAGTAGCCACTGTGACATACTTGATAGCAACCTTGCTCACTGTACCAGTCATTGTGACACCACGTTTCACGGAGTGGAACTTGACCATGTCACCTTTGGTGAACTCACGGATCTTCACTGCACGAAGTTGGGAACGAGCATAGCTCACCGCATCGTTGATGCTGTTGAGTTGTTCGTTTGTAAAATTGCTGAACATGATCGAAGTGTTGACTTCTTGGATTGTTGCGTATGCAGTCATCTTGGGCTCCTTTTGTTACAATATGTTCATATTATAGCATTTTGGCAATTATTGGTCAACCACCAAAACGGTAATACTCAAGTATTACATGCTCCAGAAAGTTTCGCTTGAGGGTGAGCAGAAGTAAGGCGTGTCATAACGCTCTTTGTAGGTCTTACCAGTCATCATGTTGCGTTTGGTAACCCAAGTCTCATGGGGTTCCACAATGAAGCCCAACTTGGTTTTGGATTCAATCACAGCCCGGATATAGGCTCTGGTCACAGGAGCAAATTCTTCTTTTGCCACAAGACGTCGGCCTTCTTTGACACGTTTGTCAGATTTGTACAGTTCCAATGTGTATTCAACTAGTGCAGTCATTTTGGCTCCTTTTTGCTACTCTATGTCTATATTATAGCAAATTGGGAATTATTGGTCAACCACCAAAAAGTAGTACTTGAGTATTACACCAGTGCCCGGGCTTCGGCGGGTGTGTATTCACTGCTACTCAACGTGGCCTGCGGAGGAACTGCATTGGGTTGGCTGGGCACATCATTGTCTGCCTTCACCCCAATTGCATTAAGTCCAGCAGTATTTCGTCCCTCACGTAACGCACCCACCATGGCCTGACCCGACTGGTTGGCTATGTTGGCAATGGCTTCTAAAAATTCAGCAGCCATGCCTGTTTGTGTTTGTTGTCCGTAGCCGCCCAAGGCAGGAATAAAAGCAGTGATGGGCAACTGTGCGCCAGCAGTGAGTGTGGCATAGTCAATACTGGCCTTGGTCTGGAATGTGGCCTCATTTGCACTGTGCTGAACCATGCCAGTCCAGGCTGTGTTCAGCGTGGTGGTATCTGTGCCCAGGGCCGTGATGGCTGTGCCAATCTCAGCATCAGCGGCTGTGATCAATACTGCCAATGCTGCATCATATGTGGCATAAGGATTGCCTGCGTTGTAAGGTGCTGGAAGAGCGATTGCACCCGGCAACCCATACACATCATTGATGAGATTTTTCATATAAGAATATATGGTGTTGAGCGTGGTCAGTGTGCCTGCTGTGAGTTGAGCTGAGATAGTACTGGTAACTGTAGTCAAGTAATCATTGTAAGGGATGCCGGCTGCTGATCCAAAAAAGTCTGTGGTCAAAAATGTACCGCTAGGTCCTGATCCCAAGGCAATGTTTGTGGCATAATACGTTGCCACATCAGCAGGCACAGGTGTTGTGGTGTTGGCAATCAAATCTAGGCCTTTCAAGGTGCCTAGTTTTTGTGAGTATGCCACAGTTTCTGCGGCTGTTTGTGCTAGTGTGGTCATTGTAATATTGCTGCCAGTTGGGGTGCAGTGCTTCTAGTAATGCCTTTGACTTGTTGGAATGCAATCTGCAATGCGCGATTGGCTGCGGCATTGGCCGCGGGAATTATCTTGGCTAAGTCATCGCAGCCCACTGGAGCAAGTGTGCCTGAATTTAATATAGGAGTGATTGCACTGTTCACATCACCGTTGACGTTGTATATCAATACTGGACCGTTGGAAGTGGGCAGTGTGAGACTGCTGTAACTGGTGGGGAAAATTTTAACAGGATTTAACAACTGGCACATCTGTGTGATGTTGGGCAACGTACAACCCAGTATGTCTAACACTTGTTGCAGGTCCGTTCCAGTGACTTCACACAGTCCAGGGTATGCTTGTTTTTGCAATGTGTCAAATGCATTTTGTGTGAGTCCGTCGGGATTAAACAAACTTTGTACATTGAGATTTACCAAGTCAGCAATGTTTTGGTCAGTTAGTCCCTGTGCGTTTAATGCCGCAGTCACTGCCGGTGTTGATCCATTCAGCATGTTTCCTTTGGTGGCCAACTGGTTTAACAATGCAGCTGGAGTACCAAATATGTCAACATTCTCAAGACTGAACAAATCGCCACAGGCCTCAAGATCAGCACCAAATGCCGGGAACGCCAAATTGACCTTGGCTATGTCTCCTGAGATCAAATTGTCCATGTTGGAAAATGTTGGTCCAAGATAGTCATCACTGTTGACATTGACTGCGCTGAGTATAACATTGTTTGTGAGTGCAATATAACCTTGCGCCGCACCAAATGCCTGCGCAAATTTTCCAAAGTCTCCGCTGCCCAAATACGTACTGCTGGCAGTGGAAATTGATGTGGCATAGCCTGCATTGCCCACAGTCCATGAAACATTGCTGGGCACTGAATCTCCCAGGGCTGGACAATAATTGCCTGCAACATTGGCACCAATGGTTTTGAGATTGGCTATAGTATTGGCTGTGATTGCCAGTGTGACATTGCTGGTGGCTTGTCCAATGGTGTAAATCAAATTGGCAATGGGTGCAAGAGCGTTGTAACTGGCAATGTTGTTGGCCAATTGTGTGTTGGCGGTTATGGCATTGCCTGCGTAAAATCCCACACCTGCTGTGAGCTGTAAGGGTGTTGCGGTTGATTCTGCCATTATGCTGCTCTCACTGTGCTGGAACCTGCCACACGACTGTGTCCACAAGTATCACTATCGCCATCACGTATCACAGGACGCCCACCAGCACGTACTGAGCCAGATCCACCTGAGGTCACTGCTGAACAATGAATGCCGCACCCATTTTGCCCGCAACAAGGATGCGGTGTTACTGAAATTCCAGGAACAACGATGGGACGACCATTCACACGCACAGAAGCCACACCCGAAGTGTTGATACCTCCTGAGCTGTTTGGATCACCTTGTCGTTGCACTGCTGGCATGTTATCCCATTAAGATTTTACTACGCACAGGCTTGATACCTGTTGTGGCTTCCAGGTAACTGTCCCCAACATCGTCACGCACAGGGGCAATCATGGCCACGCTAGATCTATTTACCGTGACTTCTGCCTCAGGATCTGCTGTGAACAAACTGTTCATTAACTGTATACCTTGCTGTCCGGGCACCACTGCCACAGGCTTGCTCAGGGTGTAAGTACTGCTGTCATATGCTGTGATTTTTGCCACTATCTCTTCACCATAGCCCATGCGCATGGTGTATGTTTTTCCTATTTCAATCATTCTTGTTCCTTTTTAACTATTGCCAACTGATAATTTACCAGGCCTAACTTGAGCCTGTGATAAAACATGTTTACAAAGGCATCGATACTTTGCTTGCAACGACCTAAGTAATGCTGATCATCTTCCCACAAGTAATCGTCAAACAACATTACACCACCTGGGCGTAACAATCCAAAACACATCACAGCGTCTGCCAGTGCATCATCTGCGTTGTGACTGCCATCTACGTAGACGAAGTCATATTGACGTTGATCCACAATCAGTTGTGCCAGTGCAGGAAAACTCATGTTGGCCAGCACTTCTACAGTTTGCGTAGGCTTCTTGACTTCTGCTGTGTTGGCACGAAAGATTTGTTCAATACTGCGATCTTCAGGGATTGAGTCGTAACTGAATGCTGTGACAGGGCGGTCGGCAAATGGATCAATACAGGTGATTGTGCCTGTGTCTGCCAACATGTTTTCCAACATCCAGCAGGTGCTACGGCCTTCATGGCTGCCTATTTCCAATATGCTGTCAACTGTTTTTTGTTTTTGTAAGTAGTTGGTGATGTAATCAAAATTGACCAAGGCATTGCTGAACCAGTCAGATGTGAATTGTGGCATTACATCAACCTTTGGCGCAGTTCCTGGAATCCGCCCACATACTCTTGATCCAAGAAGATTTGTGGTACGGAACGTGCAGTGGGCACTGACTCCAACAGTTGTTCACGTGTCCAGTCTTGACTGATGTTGCGTACTTCATATTCAATACCTCGACTTTCCAACAGGCTTTTGGCTTGTTCGCAGAAGGCGCATTGGTCCCGGGACCATACTATGGCTTTCATGTTGTTTCCTTATAAATTGGGTAAATCATCGTAATCTAACTCTTCCGACATAACTCCCAAAACATAATTGGTACTCTCTGTCTCTTGCAGTGCAGATTGTTTCTTGCTGGTATCCACATGCTTCATGAACCAAGGAATGGGTGTGCTTCTAGGTGCAGGTTCCTGGTACTTGATGCCAATTTCTTTGAGTGCGCCCACTGCTGTGTAGTCCACAAAGTCTTTGAGAATGTTGGCGTTGAGTCCAATCACAGGACCTTTGTTGAACAAGTAATCGGCCCAGGCCTTTTCCTCACGGATCACATCCAGGTACAACTGATATACTTCGGCTTCACATTCTGCTCGGGCAGCGGCAAATCGCGGATCCTCTTTGACAACTTGATTAATGATCCAAGCAGTCCAATCCCGGTGCAGGATCTCGTCTTGCAGGATCAGGCTGATGATGTTGCCATTGCCAATGAAAATACGGTTCTCTACCATGGCCAGGCTTGTGGCAAATGAAACCATGAAGCGGAATGCTTCTAGTGCATAGCTGGCGTTGAGTGCCAACCATATGGCCTTGATATGTTCTTGTTCGAGAACCATACCTGTCATTTCACTGCTGAGTTCTTTATGGCAATTTATTCTGTGTAGTTCATCGTAGTAGTTGCCCACACTTGATGCCATGTCCACAATCTCTTGTGTGTCATGAATGGTGTTGAACACATCCTTGGGCACATTGTAGATGTTGCGAATGATGTGGCTGTATGAACGACTGTGGATGTTGGTTTCCATAAACGACCACACCATAACTAACGCTTCAAGTTCAGGAATAGAACATACAGGACCAAACACTTGAATAGGGCCCCGACCTTGTAAACTGTCTAATGCAGTCTGTCTTAATAAATTGCTGGTAAAGATATGGCGGACAGTATCGCTTGCTTCTTTAAAGTCGTTAGCATCTTTAGTAAGCGAGATTTCTTCTGGAACCCAAAAGAACCCTCTTTGTTCTTGCTCAAATTTACCAAGTTTTTGATACTTAATTTCTTCAAACCGCTGGACTGTAACCGGACCAGCAGGATCCAAGAACATTTTTCTTTGTGTATAGTTTGTGGGCTTACTTAAATTATATTGTGCTCGTGACATTTTTTTCCTTACAGTTATAGTTTACAAGATTCACAATCAGACTCGTCATCAAAGTCGATCGGATCTAACATGTTCGGAATCTCTTCTGCGGTAGATTTTGATCCTTGTTTGTCGATTAGTGAGTAATACAGAGTTTTTCCGCCCCAATGATAAAAGTTCATCAAGTTCTTAGCAATCAATGTTGAAGGTACCTTTCTATCTGGAAAATGCTTTGGCGAATAAAATGTATTGGTACTTATACTTTGGTCAACATATACTTGTATAACCGCGGCAGTTTTCAAATAGCCCACACAGTCTTTTTGCGCCCACATCATTTGATACTTGTTTTTTAGTCTATGATACTCAGGTACAACCTGAGTCAAACTGCCGGCTTTGCTTTCTTTAACTGAGATCAAGCTCATAGGTAGTTCAATACCGTTAGTACTGTTAATAACAACAGAGCTTGACTCAACAGGAGCAATAGCCATAAGAGTAGCATTTCTAACTCCATACTGTTTTATCTCCTTACGTAGTGTTTCCCAATCTAACTCGGGTGTGAAGTCTGCAAGTTCATTCACACCTTCAGCACGTAGTTCCCAGGGGAAGATGCCTTGACCATAACGTGTCTTTGCACTATCCAAACATGGACCACGTTCTTTAGCCAGTTCAACAGTGGCTTCGGTCAAGTAGTAGGCTTGGTGTTCCATCCACGTCTTGACTTCAGCCAAGGCGTCTGATTCTCCGTATTG
>Ga0181346_1001398_pt1 | contig 10624 bp, 11 predicted proteins | sample Su13VDMM15DN_FD_130100 | JGI IMG/M metagenome (GOLD analysis project Ga0181346, IMG submission 130100) | Freshwater viral communities from Lake Michigan, USA - Su13.VD.MM15.D.N | ecosystem: Environmental > Aquatic > Freshwater > Lake | place: USA: Michigan | collected 2013-07-15 | reverse complement strand
TTAACAGTTCCCGCGTTTTAGGCAGGCTGATAGGCGCAGTTTTTGCAATTGCGTCGTCAACCTCTCGGCGCAATGCTACAGCGCCCTTTTCCAAACTAGATCGGGTTCCGTTTAGGTTATCAAGAATGTTAGCCGATGCCATAGCAACATCTGGCGTGGCGTCTAGCGTCGAGATTACCTCATCAGCCCTTTGCGCCGCCAGTTGCACCGTATTAAGCCAGGCTGACTTAGCCTCGGACCCTTGAATGGATCGGGTTAGGCCCGTGACCTCTTTGATGATGGCGTCATCGCTTAACACGTCAACGGGTAGCTCAATGCCCAGACGGTCAGCCGTTTCCTTAGCCGCCGGATTAATCTTGATCAGACTTGCCAATTCCTCTTTGGCTTTAGTCGATCCGATTCCGCCCATTGACGCCTTGCGAACAATGGTTCCAATTTCTTCAGCCTTACCGGGTTCGATAATAGACGGCGGCACTTCAGGCGCAGCGCCCATTGGCGGCATTTCAGGGGCGGCGGCAAGCGGCGCTTGAGGCTGGGCGGCAGGGGTACGGATACCTTGAATTCCGCGCCTAGCCATACCCGCCAAACCAGAGACAGCGACAGGCGACAAACCACCCGCCAAACCAGCCACGATCTGACCGCCCGTTCCGGCGCCAGATTGACGCGCCGCCTCAGCCGCACCAGACGCCGTAGCGCCCGACACAACGCCCGTGACAGGCTGCGCCGCTAGTGCCTTACCAACGGCCCCCACCAGCCCCTTAGCGCCCTGCACGGCCATACCACCGCCAGCCGTCAAAGCCGCACCCGTAGCGCCCTCAATTAATTGTTGCGCCAGAAGATCCGTTCCGCTCGTTCCGCGTTGTGGCAGACCGATTGCCGTAGCGGTGCGCTCGGCAACGTCGCGATATGGCGTCCGAGAATAACGCTGATATCCGGCGACCGTGTTCGCAAGCGTGTTAACTGGCGCGGCGACGATATCGGCCACACCACCCAGACCGGTCGCAATGTTGCGGACGCCTAGACCGACAGATTCGGCGGCGGTGCGGGTTTGGGGTTTACGTCCACCATCTAACGCCGTAACAGTTTTCCCAAATTCCCTTTTAGCCTGAGCCGTAACTTCTGCTGGCGTTACGCTATCCGGAATATTGTTGTAAACATGCTTAGATCCGTCGGAAAACGTAACTGTTACGTTCATGTTGCACCTGGCCAGTTGCTGACGGTGACGCGGGGAGTTTTACCACCAGAAGCGGCCCCGCCTTGCTTGCCATCGTTTTTAGGCGCCACGATTCCTAGCCGCGCATTAACCCCGTCTAAAACAGGACGGATAGATCGGGCTTGATACTTAATCAAATTCTCTCCGGGCTTGACCTGACGTCCATCAATAACCATTGACCTTTTTGCCGGTCCCATATCGCCGTTTAACGCCAACCATTCAGCCCGATTGGCCTTTTGTTGCGCGTCAACGCCAGCGACAACAGCTGCGCCTCGGTAAAATTGCTCCCATGTTTTCATGCTGGCATTTGGTTTAGGAAACCCGCCTCCAGTCACCTTAAGATCGCTATCAGACGATGAACCCGGAGGCAGAAGTTTCAAAATAGAGGTATTGGTATATCTGGTGATATCGCTGCGTAACAAATCTGTTTGACCAGTAGTATCCGCAATGAATTTACTAGCACTGCCAAATATACCGCCCGGCAGTTTACTAGTTGCCAGTTTATCCGACAAAGCCTTGAACCTTTCAGCATCCGTCATGCCCAAACTAGCTTCATCAACCATTCTGTTAAGGGTTAACTGCGAGCCTGCCGTTAGCTTAACTTCTGGATTTTCCGCCAAACGCTTTAATTCGTCGCTATAGGCTTTCGTGCGAACCTGAGCTTCCTCGGTGGCCGCTCTGGATGCTGCAATTCTGGCCCTTTGTTCTGAAAGATCCAATTGCTCCGATTCTTCAGCCACAGCCGCCGCAGCCGCAGCACTGTCCGCCAGCGAACCAGAACGCGCAGCCTCAGTCTTACCCATAGCAATTTCAGCCGGTGCCTTGGCCTGCGCCAAAAGGCTTGTGACACCAGGTCGGCCAAAGTCAGTATCGGCACTGAGCATCCCGCCCAGATACGCCATGACAGTTGCGCCTTTGTCGTCTTTGATCGTTGCGGCCAATGCGCGATTTTGCGCGGCTGCGGTAGTGTCTCCACTGTTTTCCAAAGCAACCGCTCGATCATTTAGCATTTTTTCTGCCAAACCTAAATCGCCCGAAAGTGCCGCTGAATAGGTTTGCAGCGCGGGAATCATAATTGCTTTTTTTGTTTCAAGCGACATAGCTGCAAATTTTGATTGAAGCCCCTCAAATTGTTGTTGGTTTGTTGAATAAACCATTGCGTTTTGCACGTCGTCAATGGTTGCGCCTGGACTAATCGCTTTATTGATTAACACTCCCACTTGTTGCAATCGCTCCTGACCCGCCTTATCAGCTTCAATCTTTTGACGCGCCGCCTCAATCGTCAGCTTATTGGCTTCGATAGACTGTTGGTTCTGCTCAAGGCCCTGATACATCCCAAGCGTCTTTGTAAACGTCTCGGTCGGATCAACAGTTTTGATTGTGTAGTCAATAGGCTGGACCATGATCGACCCTTAAATAATTGGGATTGGCGCTTGGCCGAATCCGCCAAAATTACCATAAGAGGCGGGAACGGTTGGGGACGGAACGGCTGGCGTAGGCACCGCAGGCTGACCAAACGTCCCGCCAAGCCCCTTATACGTTGCCAGGCCAGAGAACAGAGCTTGAGGTAAGTAAGACTGCCCAGCCGCCAACTGCCCGCCAGCGGTCGCTGCGCCTTGCTGCTGCAATAGGTTGCCAACGTTCGCGCCAGTTTGCATTGCGGCGCTGCCAGTTCCGGCGGCGGCATTCGCACCCAGCGTCGTCAACCCACCCAAATTCTGATACTGCTGCTGGATCAAACCAGACAAAACATTAGGTCGAAACTGAGCCAATGCGGCCTGAGTGTTGCCGCCGCGAAGCCCGCCCGTTGCCGAAGCGTTTTGCAACAGCGCGTTTTCGCCCTGCTGAACAATAGACGTAAACTGCGGACTCATTTCGATCTGACGAATCGCCGCCGCTTGAGCGTCTGGACCAGCCAAACCGATCAGCGCCTGTTGTGCTGACAGCGCACCCTCGCCCGCCTGCGCGTAGGGACCAAGCAATTTCTGAGTTAGGTCAAACTGGCGGCGCTGTTCGTCGATTCCAAGCTGTGCGGACGCGGCTTGCGTTCCGGCAGCAGACTTGGCGGCAGACGCGGCCTTGGAGCCTGCATACATTGTGGCCCCGGCTGTAGCTATACCAGCCACACCCACCATTGCAGCGGCGGATAATCCAAAAGTCATTACGCGGCCTCCAAAGCACTAACAGGCGCAGGAACAACCAAAGCGTCCCATAATTTTACAGGCGATGTTTCGTTCTCGGAATTTAGGTGAAACGTCGTCACGACAGAATCAGTGATCGCAAATCCGGCCCGCTTAGAACCAGCGCCAGAAACGACCATTGCGCCGGGATACAGCGTTTTGGGGCCATCGTCAGACGTAACGCGGATGATGCCGAACCGCACGACGAAGAAACATTCGTCTCTGTGAATCTGCCCAGTCAGCGCAACGCCAGCTGGGATGTGCATGGTCCTGGCATAAATGCCATTGCAGAATTCGTGCTCGACGGGGAGTTCAACTTGATCGGCCTGCAAAATCAGATCTTCAAGCGCGAAAATCGCAGCGTGATCTGATAGGGCCTGTTGCTGCATCGCCTTAATATCGGTCATGGTCTCTCACGGGGAGGCTATGAACCGCTGGGCGCTCTTGATCTCAGCCCGCACACTATACGCGAACCACAATAATTATCAAGACACCTCGCGGCCCGATGCCGAAACGGTCAACGCCGATGCAGTTCCGGCGAGCGCAGAGATAAACCCGCTAGGCTCCAGCGTCTGCCCAACCAGCTCTGGGCAGGTGTACGTTTCATTCGGCGCAACGGATCTCGTCTTTACAATTAAATTTGCATTGCCGGCAGTTCCAGCGGACACAATCAGATTGACGCTAAAAACGGCATTAGCCCCGCTCGTGTTTGTCACGGTGAATTTATCAATGATCGTCTTACAGTTCACCGCCGTGTATTGCGTCGTTTGCACGGCTTCGATAAATTTCGCAGGAATAATATTTTTGATTATCACGGCCATGATATTTTCCTATGCTGTCACGGCTTTGATAACCGCGAAATTGATCACTGGCGCGTCGGTAGAAACGCCGCCTGTGGTTTGGAATGTGACGTTGAAGTTGCCTGCAGCTACCGCCGTAACGAACATCAAATAGACGTTTGTCGAAGACTTGACCGACAGGATAACTGTATCCGTCGCCGCAACTGTGGAGTTCGTCACCGTAAATGTCGCTGCTACAGCAGAACCCGCCGCCGAGAACATCGTGATCGCGCCGTTGGTCTTATTCAAAGTAACGCCAGTTGCGCGGCTTGTGATCTGCGTGACCGCGCCGCCTGAGCCTGTGCCGTAGCCTAGACCGCCGCTGCTTGTGAGAAGGAAATCACCGGCAACAGTAAATTTGGCGCGTTCCGTAAGCGCGGTGTCCGCTGTGGCGTTTCTGGTGCTAAAGCGCAGAGAGCCGGTCGTGTTGGTACTTCCGTCTTCCACGAAGCCCTTAATGGCCGCGAAGGGTGTTTGGCTGCCAAAAGTTGAGCCAAACAGACACGCACCGCCCGATCCGGCTGCAACGGCTGTGGCTTGCAGATAGATTGAGCCGCCCTTATTACCAGCGTCAGTTAGTGCGGCGGTTTCTTGTCCCGTCCCCTTGACTTGGGTTTGAGAGGTTCCGGTTGCCGCACCCAGCTCAATGTTTCCACTGGAGTCGATATACAGTCGAGTCGCGGAACTGGTTACATCAAAGATCGCAAGCCCTGCGTTACTGACGCCAGGTTGACCGCCGACAATATCAAAGGTGCCGCCGCCGGTGCCTGTGTTCTGAAGGCGCAAGCGGTTAGTTGATTGGTCGCCGGTTGAAACGTGCAGATTGGTTATAGGGACAGCGGTTCCGATGCCGACCTTGCCTGTTGCGTCCTTATAGAACTGCCCGCTGCCCAGATTGACGATACCCGTGCCGCCCGTCAGCGTGGTCGTGTAGGACAGCGACGTAAACGCGCCCGTAGAGGCCGTCGTAGCGCCCACGGTGCCGTTGATGTTGATTGAGGCCGTACCCGTCAGGTTTGTCACGGTGCCGCTGGACGGGGTGCCTAACACGCCACCATTGACGACAAACGATCCAGCCGTGCCGACAGCCACACCAAGAGCCGTGACAACATTTGCGCCGGTCGTAACGGTAGCGGGTGCCAAGCCTGCGCCACCGCCGACCACAAGCGCGTTAGCTGCGAGAAGCGCCGAAGACGCCCAAGTACTAGCCGACGTAAAGTAAGGAATGCCACCCGACGTGCCAGCGACCGTCAGCGCCAAGGTGCCTGCCGTAGTAATTGGCGATCCTGCAACCGATATCAAGCCACCCGTGAAAGACTGAGCAACACTCGTAACCGTGCCGCCCGTACCTGTGGCGCTGATCGTGATGGTTCCCGGCCCGTTCGTAACCGTCGCGCCAGTTCCAGCCGTTATGAGCGCATTTTCCCAGACCTGCGCTACTGCGTCATAAATCAGCAGGTTGCCGGATGCAGGCGCTGTTACCACAACATCGCTAAGGTCTTCAAGATCATAGCCAGGCTGAACGGTAACGAAAATTTCGCCGACAGCCGGATTCGCATTGATACAAAATCCCACGACCACATGGTGAATCGGTGCCGCCGGTGGAACGTTGGTAATCGCGCCTGGCGTCGCTGATAGATACAGAACGTCGCCGTCTGTGAAGGCGCTTGTGTTTAGACCGCGCACCATCCCGCTGATCGTAATATAACCTTCTTGGTTATTCGCGATCGGCTCCGTCACCAAACCAATGACTTTTCGCGCCAGCGACGATGCCCCAGTCGCAACAGCCAGTTCAACCTTTGGCCGCTGACCTTGAGCGCCAGAAACATAAACGACCTGCCCGTCAACCAGAGCGCCGCCAGATTTATTGACGACACGAACCACCTGCTCTTGCCCGATCTGGAGCGTGACGTTGCCGCCCCTCAGATTCAGATCAAGAGTGCCGTCTGTTTGGTTCCAAGCCAGCCGACCCGGTGTGTTCGTATGGGGTCCGGTCTGGGCAAAATCAATGTAATCGGTAAACACCGAATTATTGTTTTCAATGGCTGGGGATAGCGCCGCCAACGAATTTTCGTTAGCGACACGCTCAATCGAATCCAGCGCCTGTTGCGCTTTTGTGTCAGCCAGACCAGCGGCTAAAACCGCGTCATTATATCCGGTGGTGTTGATTTCATCAACAACAGAAAACAGCGTTTCAAACTGTTTAACGGTTTCATGATCAGGCAGAAACGATGCAAGCTGATTTCGGGTGAGTTTTAATTTAGCCATTAGTTCGCCAACGGTTCGATTGCCGCCTCTAGCCGCAGGAACGATAGATGAGCCTGTGAGTCGCCCTTAAATCGCTGTATGCGCCAGTTTCGCATTGCGCCCTGGCGGAACCACCGCAACCGCTTTGCACGGTCCCCTTGGCTTCCAGCGCCGATATAGTTCTCTTGACTGTAAGTCTGCCCGTCAAGCGAATAGGACGTGGAAATCTGCGGATTTAAACCGAACGCGACCCGGCCCGTGAGGCTGACCAGCTCCAGATCGTAGATGATCGCGCCGCGCCCGTCGTTATACAGGATCAGCGTTCCAAATTCCCAGCGCGTGATATTCCCAAACTGGGATGAAATCGAATCGTCCAGATAGCCGTGATTAACTGACTCCGTGTCACCCACCAGCCACTTGTCGTAACACCAGACCAGATTACGCGCCCGATACTCTGAGAACCCGTCAACGCCAGACGTTAGCGTAAACCAGACGGGTTGACCCAGCGCCGACGATGCTGCCGCGTCGTAAACGATGGTTCGATCAGGGAGGTGAATCCAGAGGTGTTGATGCCCATCGTCTGCCTTGGCTTCCATCTTCACGGTCGCCAGTTCAGCCTCGGTATAACCCTTGAGCAGCTGCTCAATCTCGCGTGTCGCGATCTTAACCGTACCCGAATTCGCACCCAAAAATACCGAAATAGTCTCGTTGCGGCCCGATCCAAGGAACGCAACAGCATCTAGGTAAACCGCGCAGGCAAATGTGCCAACGCAGCCCTTCATGATTTGAGCGCCTTCAATCCGCCGGAACGGGAAGAAATCGCCGCCCACGTTGTCGAACACCTCGATCGTGTTTCGGTTCAGCGCATAGACCTCATTGCGGACTTTCAGTAGAGCGACGACCGGATCTGGATCGGCTTCTGAAGATCCGTATTTCAGCGGGTTGACTTGCGTCGGATCGTTCAATTCGGTGACGATCAGAAATTCACCGTCTGTGGTCATGAAATAACCGTCGACCCAGACAAAATCTATCACTGTTCCCAGATCGGGATCAGTCACCTGCGTGAGCGTGGTTTCATCCCAGTAGAATAGCGAGCCTCCAGAGGCTATCGCCAGCCGATCAAACGAATAGTCGAACGTAACCAGCCCAGACCCGCCAACGTCGCCCAGCGTCGAAACTACGCCGCCCGAGGATATCTTAACCAGCAATGTTCCCATGACGCGGTAACACTCGCCGCGCCAGTTGATCCCGCCTCGGTCAATACCTGGTCCAGATCCGAACGTGACTAAACCGTCAGCCGGTCGCAGATACCCCGCCGAGATACCCGACACCGTAGGAACCGGGATCAGGTTGACGGGATATGATGTGCGAATGTCCGGACCGTTGTCGGTGTATATGCCGTTCAAGATCGGGATTTGCGTCACGGTTAGATACCGCCTTCGCCCGTCTGGATATACAGGGTGGTCGTCAGCGCCGAGATATGGGCCAACGTGTCGTCACCGTCGCCCTTGGAAACGACGATCTCGCTGCCGGCGCGGACTGGCATGTCAGCGGTGGTTGCCGTTTGAGCGCCAGCGCCGATCCGCACAAAGCAGACGTTCGCGCCGTTATTAACCAAACGAACCGACTTGGCCTGAGAGTCAAGCGAGACGGACGCGGACGCTGCGCCAGAAGATGCCGTAAGATTTTGGCCGCGACGTGGTTGAAATGCTGCTTTAATGGACATTTTGATTTCCTATCCGACTCGATACCAAACGTTGACAACATCGTCAAAGCGTAGGCGGAAAAATGCGTTTGCCGCAAGCGTGGTCGGTGCGCCTGTTACGGTCGCGCCATTGCCAGAAACGGTCAAGGTGGTGACGATCTGGGTGCAGACAACCAGCACCTCCTGCTTGTCAACACAGTTAGCCAGAGCGGGGAGAACAATGGCTCCGGTGGCGAAAGTCGCCGTTGGCGTCAAGATCAGCCAGATGCTATCAGATCCGTCTGTAATCTGAACGCTGAACGCTGTGGCCGATGGCGCTGCGTATTGCGTGATCTTGTCGTCAGATGCCGTGATGCCGTCTTGCATAAAGGTTTTGATCACCGCCATAGACGCCTTGCGAGCGTCACCGTTTGCGGCCTGATAAATCGGCACCTGATCGCTGGAAACGACATCATCAACAGCGGTTAGTTGGTTGATCGTTGGCATGGAAGAATCCTATTCGAAAACGATTTCGCCATCTTCGCCAGCCAACAATGGCAGGGTGGGAGGCGGGAAAAATGGGAAGTCAATGTTGTACGACCTTAGACCGGCACCCACCGGCAGCGTCTGCGGGAATTGCATTTCTGGCGGCATAGCAGCCCGCGACATTAACGTGTTGTAGGCTAGGCGAGCCGCTGCGCTGGTCTGTAAGGAAATCGCCTTACCGTAGCTTGGCGACAGTCTGAGAGCCAGATTTAGAATGATTGCCTCGTTCGCGGAATCGGGAACACCCGTTTCGGCGTCGATGTTCGAATTTTCAGGACTGGACGGGATAGGGTATCCCAGACGGATCCCGATAGCGTTCCAAGCAGCAATCATCGAATCCATGCGGCGCAGTGCGCTTTGCAGCTGCTCCGGGGATAGGTCGAAGACGTAATCAGCCAGGCCGATTTCCTCTAACGCCTGCTCGATGAATTGCCGCTTGGAGTAGCTCATTTACTTGGACTTCTTGGGTGGCTTCGACATTGGCATTTTCATGCCCATACCCTTAGCGGCCTTGGCAGGCTTACCCTTAGCTTTACCATAGTTCATCATTTGTCAGCCCTCAAGCAAGTTAAGCAGGCCAACATTTCTGCTGACCTGCTTGGTTGATTAACCGATTCGATATGCAACAAAGGTGTCAGCGGCAGTTTTCCGAAGACGGAAACGTGCAGACGCACCAGACGTTGCAGCAGTTGCAGCAGAACCCACAATGGTGACGCCTGTGTTGACCGTGATGGTCAAGGCAAACGCAGCCAAAGTGATAACGCTAAAGTCAAACGAATCACCAATCGCCCACTCGGTTGCCAAATCAAGGTTTGCACCTGTTGGAAGCTGAATGCTGCGAGTTGTGGTTGGGGTTGCCGTAACGATGCCCACCAGCACATTGGCTGCTGTGGCAATCATCGAAGCGCCGTCTGCAATGTCAGCAGGCGCACCCTGAGGTTGCCAGTTGCCATTGTTGCTGATGTCAGGAGCGACACCCACTGCGTAATAAGCGCCCGATGCACCAGCTTCGATAGTCACGCTGGCAGCATTGGTAAACGCGCCTGACACATAGGTGGTATTATTAACCGTGCTCAACAAAGTCCGTGAAACAGGATAATTGGGGAAACCAATTTCTTGAAACACAGAAGCTGGCGACTGGGATTGAACAGCGATTTTCTCGCCTGCTGGCACAGCAACAGTTGTATTACCTTGAGTAAAAATTACGTTGTAGCTCATGATTGCAATCTCCATTAAGAACAAAAGATCGGGGAGAGCCGAAGCCCTCCCCTGTTATTTTAGGTCTGCGAGAACAAGACGATGCCCGACATTTCAGGCTGCTTGTTTACAACACCGAACAAGGTATCAAGGCGATACTTGGTCTTCATGGTGTTGATATCATACTGCTTCTGCATGACTAGTTCGATGCCCTGATCAGTCGAAGCCCGCATGACAGCCGCGCCCGCGTCGGTAGGCACTGCGTAACGGCCTGGGAGGATTTCCAAGCTGTCCTTTTGCCAGAAGGGGTTGGCGTAGCCAGCAACGGTGTTCAAGAACACGATGGCAGACGTAGCCGACTTCGTACCGATGGTGCAGTTCTGGTACTCAGCCGAAGCGTCGTTCGCAACCTGGTTGGTGATCAGGGGAGGCGAAATCACCATTGTGGTAGAAGTCGCAACCGAGATAACGCGGAAGGTCTTGAGCTGGCCGGTGCTGGTTTTCGTGATCGCATGAACGTTGTTCAAGGTTGCGATGGTGAAGCAGTCGCCAGCCACAACGCCGGTGGTCGAGGAAACGGTGACGGTCTGGTAACGGTTGTCAACGTTCGCCACTTCGCCCGTCGAAGCGGTAGAGGTCGCCTTGGGGATGTAATAATTAACGGCAGCGTCGCGGGTATCAATTGTGATCGCACTACCAGCGGCAGCACCGATGCGGT
>Ga0181346_1001395_pt1 | contig 10637 bp, 15 predicted proteins | sample Su13VDMM15DN_FD_130100 | JGI IMG/M metagenome (GOLD analysis project Ga0181346, IMG submission 130100) | Freshwater viral communities from Lake Michigan, USA - Su13.VD.MM15.D.N | ecosystem: Environmental > Aquatic > Freshwater > Lake | place: USA: Michigan | collected 2013-07-15 | reverse complement strand
GGGCGTTGACCAAACGGCAGCGCAATGACTTGGCTTGGCCGCGATGCAGGATTGCGCCGCCCCATGACTGGCGAAACACCCCTAAGCGAATCCGAAATCTCCATTGGCCTACGGCTTGGGCTTTTCTGCCCAACCACTGAACACAAAAACAAAGGCGACACCATGCCCCGCGCACACACCGACAAAGGCGAGCTTTTCCTAAAGGTCCTCGGCATCATCAAATCAGCCGGCGCTTCTGGAATCACTACCGCTGACCTCATGGAGCAGTCTGGACTCAGCCGCCGAAGCATCCAGAACCACACATCCGACTTACGTTTGCGCGGCTACACGGTCAGCGCAGGCCACTGCAACGCTAGGGTGCACCTGACCAGCGACCACGGCGCCAAGGTCGTTCAGAAGGCCGCAGAAGACGCTGACACAGCATGGCGCGCAGCACAGGAGCCGATTAAGGCCATTGCTCGGCAAAAGCGCCTAGACCGTCAAAAAGCCTATTGCAAGGAGTGGCGCAAGACCGGGCCAGTGGGTCAGCCCAAGGCCAAGCCCAAGGCCAAGGCAGAAGCCCAGGCGGCAAACACGGTTGCCAAGGCGATCAAGGTTTTGGACAGAAAGCCGTGGGAGCCAAAGCCAAAGCCACTACCGCCAACGGTGACATGGTGCGCGCCAGAGCGGCACTACAAGGAGCCGACCAAGCCCGGGCGGTATGAGGTGCTTGAGGTGGCGGGCTGCTTTAGCTCCATGAAGCCGGGGCAGTACGCATTCGAGCCGGCGAGCGTTGCGGCAAAGGTGGTTGCATGAGCGTTCCAAGCATCAACCTAGAAATGATGCTTGCCGGCTGGACTGACAGCCATAGCGGCGGCGCAAAGGTCACCTTCTGGCTTCCCGATGCTGATGCGTTGGAGTCGTTCAAGGAAATGACCGCACGCAAGGGCAACACCGCAGGCCAACGGTTTATGGCTGTGCTTGTCATGCTGGGCGACGACGAGACCCCGCAGCCAATCCCAAAGAAGGAGCCTGCAAAGGAAAAGATTGGGCCGCTTGCTTTGCTGGCTGTGCAGCTTTGCAAGAACCCGGAGTTCACTAAGTGGCTGAGGCCGATCTATTGCAAGTGGACGGGCGGCGATGGCAAGTCATGGGGCGATGTGACGCCTGAACTTGATTTCGATGGTTCGTGGGAGCGGTGGACTCGTCATGCAATCTTGGTTTTGTGCGAATGCCACGAATCGCGGCGAGAGCTTGACACCGATCCTTTAGTTGCTGCGCGCTTTGAGTCGGTGATTCGCAAGCCTTGGATGGAGTCGCAACGATGAGCAACTACGGCAACTGTTTTGCGGCTGTGCAACTCCTGACAAAAGCCCCGCGCACATGCAGCGAGCTAGCAAAGCTCATCGGGGTGGGGCAGGCGGCGGTTTATCGCTATCTGAACGAAATGGAAGCGGAGGGCTTGATTCGACCCACGGTTCCACGCCAACGCACTGAGGGTTACCGGGGGGCAGTCGAGACGGTTTGGGAGTGGGCACCGTGAACTACGGCTGCCACAACCGCGCCCCCCTTAGCTCGGTGCTTATCGTCCAAGATGGCTGGCGCTACGTCGCAGGCTCAGACGGTCAAACGACCCGCACGCCTGTACTCAAGCGAACCCCGGTTTACATGAGCAAGGACTGCCAGCACACGCTAGACGCCCCGACCGATAAGAAGTGCAAGGGGTGCAGATGGCAGGCATGAAGCGTTCCCCGCTAGTGCGCACCGCAGGCATTGCAAGAACCTCGGTAAAGCTGCCCAAGTGCGCCGCCCCGGGGTGCAGGGTGCGGTTTGTGAAGCTCAAGCCTAACCAAGTCGTCTGCGGTGAGGAATGCGCCTTGCGCCTTGTCGAAAGCGAGAACGCCAAGGCCGCACGCAAGGCAGAAAAGCAGCGCAAAGCGGCAGAGAAGCTAGAGCGCGACACCGATACGTCCAGGCGCGAGGCGTTGAAGACCATCCCAGAACTTAGAGACGAGGCCCAAGTTGCTTTCAATACGTTTATTCGTCTGCGAGACAACGGACGAAGCTGCATCAGTTGCACAGCAACTCTCAGACTCGGAGGAGTGGGGGGAGGTTTTGATTGCGGGCACTACAGAAGCCGGGGGGCCGCCGGTCATCTGCGCTTTGTCGAAAACAACGCCTTTGGGCAGTGCAAGCGCTGCAACGATTACCTCTCTGGAAACGCTGTTGCGATGCGCCTTGGAGCGATTCAACGAATCGGACTGGCGGCAGTAGAGGCAGTGGAGCAAGACAACACCCCGCGCAAGTGGACGCGGGAAGGACTGCGAGCCATCAAAGCAGAGTACCAAGCCAAAGCAAACGAACTGAAAAAGGCCGCCAATGAATGACCGCCTAAGCCCTAACGCAGCCCTAGACGACCTTCTGAGCCGTTGGCACCACTGGGCAAGCCATCGGCCAATCTCGCGCGGCTATGCGCCAAAGTCGCTCGTCTGCGGTGACTACAAGACGAGCCGCCAGTACGACGATGCAAACGGGGCGCTAGACAGCGACCTAGAAAGCGCAACGATGCGGGTTGTGGAGTTTCAAGTTAGCGAACTGGCCGACCCGTACCGCTCCTGCATTCATGCCCTTGCGCGGTCTTTGTGCTGCGGCTATGCGGTTTGGACTTCGCCAAGGGTGCCGGCAGAGCAGAGGCAAGAGGTGGAGGCCAAGGCGCGGGTTTTGATCGTTGCTCGGCTTGTTGGTGCGGGGGTGATGTGAAAACGAAAGGAAATCAATGAGCGACGACGAACTAAACGCGACTGCTGATGAAGAGAGCGGCATGGAGCCTTGGAAGTTAATAGACGACGCAATAGTGCTGAGCGGCCTGATTCAAACGCTTCATATGCGGCTTGAAGAGTCGGCAAGCGAAGATGGCATTAGCGATGCAATGAACTTGTCTTGGTCATTTGATGCCGTTGCGCAGCTTGCAACAGCACTGGCAAAAAAGATCATGGAACACGCTGATTAAACGCTTGCACACTTCAACGCATTGGTGTTAAATAGCGAGGTGGGCGCAAGCATGCCCAAATCACACAAGCCCGCCGAAGCGATTCAGGCGGGCTTTTTCGTTTCCGCTGGCACGAGCACCCGACCAAACCTTGCTTAGACCGGGGTTAGCTACGGCCAGCACCCATTAGCACTTGCCGGACAGCGGCATGACAGCCGAAAGGCGCGTATGACCGATTTAAAAACCAAGCGGAAACCAACAGGCGCGGCGGCAATGGGCGCTGGCCCAGGCCGGCCAAAGGGCTGCGGCAACAAGAAGGACGCGCAGCTAAAGGAAATGATCCTTGGCGCTTTGGACAAGGCAGGCGGCACAGAGTATTTGCTCGGCTGCGCTCAAGACCCAAAGCTAGCCGGCGCGTTCCTATCGCTGATTGGCAAGGTCCTGCCCATGACGGTGCAAGGCCCCGGCGAGAACGGCGAGCACATCATCAAGGCCATCGAGCGACAAATTGTCAAAGCTCGTAATTGAGACGCCTGAGGTATTCGAGCCACTTCTATACCCCGCTCGATATAAGGGCGCATGGGGTGGCCGTGGCTCCGGGAAGTCTCATTTCTTCGCTGAGCTAGCCGTAGAGGAAAGCCTCCGGCGCAAGGTGGACATCGTTTGCCTACGCGAAGTGCAGAAGTCTTTGAAGTTCAGCGTTAAGAAGCTGATTGAGTCAAAGATCGAAGCGATGGGGGCCGGCGCTTACTTTGAAGTTCAGCAAGAGCAGATCAAGAGCAAGCACGGCGGCCACATCATATTTCAGGGGATGCAAGACCACACCAGCGACTCCATAAAGTCTCTGGAAGGCTTCGGCATCGCTTGGTTTGAGGAAAGCCAGTCAGCCAGCCAACGCAGCTTAGACCTGCTTCGGCCAACGATCCGCGCTCCTGGCTCTGAGCTTTGGTTCAGTTGGAACCCGAACTTAGAGACCGACCCGATAGACCGGCTCCTTAGAGGCGAGAACCTGCCCCCGGGCGCTGTGGTGGTGAAGGCGAACTACGCCGATAACCCTTGGCTTCCCGATGAGCTGCGCACGGAACTTGAGTACGACCGCAAGCGAGACCCGGACAAGTTCGCTCACATCTGGCTTGGCGAGTACCAGCGCAACAGTGAAGCGCGGGTGTTCAGGAATTGGACGATTGAAGAGTTCGAGCGGCCCCCAGGCACTTTGCATAGGCTGGGTGCTGATTGGGGTTTCAGCGTTGACCCTAGCGTCTTGGTGCGCTGCTCTATCGAAGGCAATCGGCTCTATGTCGATTACGAGGCGTGGCAAGTAGGCTGCGAAATCGTCAACCTTCCTGAGTTGTTCATGTCGGTGCCAGAGGCTGAGAAATGGCCCATCACCGCAGACAGCGCAAGACCGGAAACGATCAGCCACATGCAGCGCAACGGCTTTCCGCGCATCAGGGCAGCAATCAAGGGCGCCAAGAGCTTGGAAGACGGTGTGGAGTTCCTCAAGAGCTTTGATCTTGTGGTTCACCCGCGCTGCACGCACTTGATCGACGAGCTAACGCTCTATAGCTACAAAACCGACCCGCTAACGGGTGACGTTCTGCCGATCCTGGCAGACAAAGACAACCATGTGATTGACGCCTTGCGCTATGCCTGCGAGGGCGCACGCAGGGCCAAGCCTGCACCTACCGCAGACGTTCACAAGCAAAACAAACACCGCGTCATTGGCGCAGCCGGATGGATGGGCAGATGAACCAGCACTACAGCAACGAACACAGCAGCGCGGAAGTGGTGGTGAACCCATCATTGCCGCCTGCCCTTAGTGGCGTGCTGGAAGTAGTCCGTGTGTGGACTGACCCGGAAGCGCGCGGCCAAGGCTTCGCTACTGAGTTGCTCAAGTCCATCACCGAAGACGCAGACATTGAAGGCGTTGTACTCATCCTGACCCCGCGCATCTTTGGCAAGACTGCGGGCCTGCAAGACTTGGCGAAGTGGTACGAGCGCTTCGGCTTCTCGACCATTCAACGCTCCCCGGTCGTGCTGATGGCTCGCATGCCTCAAATCTACAAGGCCAAGCTATCGCCCATCGCTGGCGCTGCAATTGAGGTGAGCCGTGGCTGACAAGCAAAAGAGCATCGTTGACACAGCCCGCGATAGGTTTCAGCGTGCCAAGGACGTAAACAGCACGCTTCGGCAACAGGCGATCGACGACACCCGCTTTGTCATGGGTGACAGCGACAACCAATGGCAGTGGCCGGAAGAGGTTTACACCAATCGGTCAGCAGTCAGCGGGAAGCCTTGCCTCACTATCAACGTCACGGCGCAGCACTGCAACCAGATCATCAACGCGATTCGGCAGAACCGCCCAAGCGCCAAGGTTAGCCCCGTTGACAGCTACGGGGACAAGAAGACCGCGACCATCCTTGGCGGCATGCTCCGATCCATTCAGAGCTACAGCAACGCAGACACCGCGCACGACATCGCGGCAGAGCATGCGGTCTACGGGGGCGAGGGCTTTTGGCGCGTGCTGACTGAGTACGAGAGCGACGATTCGTTCGATCAAGTCATCACGATTAAGCCGCTCGTAAACCCGCAATTGGTCATCATCGATCCCGATGCGGTGGAGCCTGACCGCAGCGATGCGAAGTGGGGCATGATCTTTGAGGACTTGGGCAAAGACCAATTCCGCGAAGAATATCCCGACATGGATTGTTCTAGCTGGGTGGAAGACCCCCAAGGCTGGAACAACAAAGACCGGGTTCGCAGGGCTGAGTACTTTTGGTGCGAGTCGAAGGCCGACAAGCTATTGCGCTTGGAAGATGGCTCTACGGTTCGTGAGTCTGAGTTGCCCGAAGGCGTGAAGGTCTACGGCAAGTCGCTCGTTTCCCCTGAAGGCCAGCAAATCGCCATCGTTGCAGAGCGCGACACCTCCAAAAAGGTTTGGTACTGGTGCAAGCTGGTGGGCGGCGAGACTGAGCCGGTCGATAAGAAGGTTTGGCCGGGCGCTTACCTGCCAATCATCACGGTCGTCGGCAAAGAAATCAACGTCAACGGCGAGATTGTCCGTAAGGGCGTTGTGCGTGACCTGAAAGACTCGGGCCGCATGGTGAATTACAGCTACTCGGCAGCAGTTGAGACGCTGGCTCTCCAGAACAAAGTGCCTTACATGGCATCGGCTGAGAGCATTGCAGGCTTTGAGGACATTTGGGGCGCGGCCAATATCGAGAACCGCGCTTACTTGCCATACAACGAGCGAGACATGGAGGGCAACCCGCTCAACATGCCGCAACGCCAAGCCCCGGCGCAGATGGCGACCGCTCAGGTTCAGATGCTGCAACTCAGCACTGAGCAGATGCGCGCAAGCTCGGGGCAGCAGAACGCCAACTTCGGCATTCGCTCAGAAGCTCAGAGCGGTGTTGGCATTCAGCGGCTCAAGGCGCAAGGTGAGATTGCCACCTTCCACTTCCCCGACAACCTAGCCCGCGCATTGAAGTACGAAGCCAAGGTGATTCTGGACTTGATCCCCAAGGTCTATGACACCCGGCGCGTCGTTCGCATCCTTGGCCTTGATGGCAAAGAAGGCGCGGCCATGCTGAACCCAGAGATGGAGCAGCCGCACGCAGAGCTTGACGCGACCGATGAGGAAGTCAAAGAAGCGTTCAATCCCAACGTGGGTCGCTATGACGTTGCCATTGACACCGGCCCAAGCTATCAGACCCAGCGCCAAGAAGCCGCCGATGCGCTTACAAGCCTGACGCAAGCCAACCCGCAACTGATGCAGGTCGCAGGCGATTTGGTCGTGCGCTCGTTTGACTTCCCGATGGCTGACGAGCTTGCAACGCGTCTTGCCAAGGCTCTGCCTCCTGATCTTCAAGACAAGCAAGAAGGCGGCGAGGGCAGCATCCCCCCGCAGATTCAGCAAGTCTTGCAACAGGCAGCGCAGGAGATTGAGCAGCTTCAAGGCGCGTTGAAAGAGTCCCAGAGCGGCATGGATGCCAAGAAGCTAGACGCCCAAGTCAAGATGCAAATTGCTGAGATGAGCGCAGAGGTAGAGGCCGCACGCCTTGCCTCTCAAGAGCGAATCGCGGCGATGAACAACGAGACCAAGACGGACGTTGAAGAGCTAAAGGGCATGGTGCAGTTGCTCGTTGCCAAGACAGCCGCGCCGCCGGGACTAGCGGAAGAAGTAACCGAAGACCTAACCGAAGAGGCTCCGAAAGGGGCCTCTCCTACTTCTGGCCTACCCCCCGAGCAAATGGCAGAGCTTGCCCAACTCATCGCGGCAACGATGGCCCAGCAAAAGCCCGCAGGCAAACGGCTCATGCGAGTGACTGCCCCTAGTGGCGCGGTTTACACGGGCGAAGTCTTAGACGGTGAAGAGCCGGAACTTATCAATCAGGAGCAGTAATGGCACTCGCCTATGACGTTTCAATCCGCCGTTCCATGCTGGACGACATCACGACCCGCGCCGGCGCATCGGCCCTCCTGCGCTTTTACGATGGATCACGCCCAGCAACAGGCGGCACAGCAACGACGCTCCTTGCTGAGTTGACGTGCAACGCCACGTTTGCCCCGGCTGCATCTGGCGCAGTGAACGGCTCGCCTGTCACGCTGACCCTGAACGCCATCACAGGCGCAAACGCATCGGCAACCGGCACAGCAACATGGTTCCGCATCGTTCAGAGCAACGGCACGACCTTCGTGCTTGACGGCAACGTGGGCACTTCGGGCTCAGACTTGAACATGAGCAGCACGGCATTCGTGAGCGGCCAGCCTGTGTCGGTTACCTCGTTTGTTATCAGCGAAGGAAACCCATAAATGCCACTCACCCCAGCCCAACTCGCAGCCCTGCGCGCAGACATTGCCGCCGATCCTGTGCTGTCACTCCTGCCCGTAGAGGGTGACGGTAGTTACATCATTGCCGATGCCTACAACCTACCCGCAAGCCCTGCGGCTGTTGTTTGGGATGTAGCCGCTTCTGTTCGCTCCATCATGGATACGTTTAATTGGGCAGCGTTTACGCCCACGGACACGGTGCCAGAGTCGAACGTAGACCAAGCCTCGTTGCAGCGGTTCCTGTCTCGCATGCTCGTCATCCAGACGAAGCAAATGAACCTGCAACTCATGCTGCAAGGGCGCGACACGGTAGACGCGAGCCTTGCCAACTTCCGAGCCGGCTTGCGTGATGCCTTGGTTTCCATCCCCTCGGGAGTGAACGGCGCAGCAGTCAACGGGGCAGGCGGCAGCGCCACGAATGCTCTAAACGCTTGCACGCGCCCAGCAACACGCGCAGAGCGTTTGTTTGCCACCAGCCAGCAAACGACCGGCAGCGTTACCGCTTGGGTGATGGGCAACGTGGGGCCTATCAGCTATGCAGACGTAGCGCAGGCGAGGGCTAACTAATGACGACGAACTACCGCGCCAGTAGTGCGGTAACCATCACTCTTGCGTCGCTTGCAACTAGCGCAGGCTTGACCGTTGGGCGTTGCTCGGCATCGGTGGCGAACGGCACGAACAAGGATGATTTCATCATCCCAACACTCAAGTTCCGCACTGGTGGCACGGCCCCAACAGCCGGCACGGTGCTAGAGCTTTGGTGCTTTGCACAGCGAGCCGATTCCACATGGCCAGAACTGTTCACAGCCGCTTATACGGGCTCCGATGCAGGGTTCACCATCAGCAGCCGGGATGTGCTTTTCTCGGGTGCCGTGCTTTGTGGCTCGTACACATTCGACGCAGCCACCGGGCGCGATGTGGTAATCCGTGGTCGTGAACTGGCCCAAGTGTTTGGAGCCGTTCCGCAGAACTTCGCATTCTTCGTGGTGCAGAGCAGCGGGCAAAACCTTGACTCTACGGGCGGGAACTTTGCCTTGACAGTCAACCCGGGCAACTACACCTAATGCCTCGCCGCATCGTCAGGGCGGATCAAGTAGGCATCCCCGTTGGGGGCGCCTCTGTCCGTCCTGAATTTGGGTTCGAGTTTGCGTGGGTCGCATCAAGTGCGCGCAACTCACTGACCGGCCCGCGAATCTCTGCAAGCACAGCCGCGCTCACTGGCCTCCATGTCGGGCTAGCCGCTGGCAGTGGTTATGTCACGGTGTCTGCCAATGTCCCCTGCCTTTTTTCTACAACTTGGACAGAGGTAGGGCTGATTTACATCGATGGGGCTAGCTCCATCACTGCGCTTTCTGTCCGTGGAACGGGGCAGGCGGTGAACTGGACAGGCGGAAACGCGAATTGTGTGATGTGGAACGTTGCGGATGTGAACATCTCAACGCCTGTCACAAACACCCCAGGTTGGTACTCCTACGCAGTGCGGCGCAGCGGCTCAGATCATCGGGTCTACATCAACGGGCGGTTTGTTGGGAGCGGCTCCAACGCATCATCCCCGGCTGCTAACACCGGCATATTGCCGGCCATAGGGGCGCATGCTGGCTCAGGCGCAGAAATGGGCTCGTCGGCAATATCTGGAACGCGGCGGGTTGCAATGGTTGCGCGCACAAGCCGGGCTTTGCCTGATGCGTTGTGTATCGCCATATCAGCAAACCCTGGGCTCATCTTTGAGCCACAGCGCCGCACCTTCCCGATTGCCTCTGGCGTCACGGTCTACCGCCCAGCTTCTGACATTGTTGTCAACAGTTGGACGCCAAGCACCGGCAGCGACCTTTACGCAATGATTGATGAGCCAACGCTTAACCGCGCTGACTACATCACAAGCCCAAACCTGACCAACCCGGCAACGATGGGTTGGAGTGCTCCGATGGCTGCGGGCACCTATGACGTATCAGTTGACTTTGACCGCACCGGCACACAAGGGCAATTGCGCATCGTCTTGCTTGACTCTGGCGGCACAGCGGTAGGCACTAGCTCATGGCAGGCCGCGCCATCAAGCGCAGCGACAACCGTTTTTAGTGTGACCACAACGGGCACATCTGACAGATTCCGAATTGAGGTTCAACCATGAGCGACAACACCACTCTGAACTTAGGGGCAGGCGGCGATGTCATTGCGTCCGACGACATCAGCGGCGTCAAGTTCCAGCGCAACAAGCTCATTCACGGCGGCGACGGAGTAAACGCGGGCGATGTGGCGGTGGGGAACGGGCTCCCTGTCCTGGCGTTTGCTGAGCCAGCCGGCACCTGGCCGGGCTATACCGGCGCAAGCGACACCGCACAGCGCAGCATCGGAATTGATGACGATGGGGCTTTGATTGCTCGCAGTTCGGTGCTGACCGACGAGGGCACCTTCCGGGTGAACTTCGCCAATACCTCGGTGGCCGTGAGCATCGGCACCGTGACGATCAGCGGCGACACCGTAACCGGCACCGGCTTCCTGACTGCCGATGTTCATTACAGCGACTACATCAAGCTGGACGCTGATGGGGAGTCAGCATGGGTGCAGATCACCAGCATCGACAACGATACGCAAATGCGGCTTCGGACTGCCTACGTGGGCGGATCGTCGGGCGCTGCGTCTCGAACGCTCATGCGCCCTGTTACGGGCTCGGGCGGGTCTATTGCGGTGGCATCTGGCGCTTGCACGATTGGCGGCGGGACGACGATCAACGCGATCACCCGCTTGACTCGGAATGTGGACTATGCGCCGCTCGTTTACCGTGCTCGCCTGAGCCTGTCACAGCGCATCGTTAACCAGACTTGGCGCATCGGTCTAT
>Ga0181346_1001394_pt1 | contig 10650 bp, 13 predicted proteins | sample Su13VDMM15DN_FD_130100 | JGI IMG/M metagenome (GOLD analysis project Ga0181346, IMG submission 130100) | Freshwater viral communities from Lake Michigan, USA - Su13.VD.MM15.D.N | ecosystem: Environmental > Aquatic > Freshwater > Lake | place: USA: Michigan | collected 2013-07-15 | reverse complement strand
TAAACGAAGTCATTGTTACTCGCAATAATCTTGGATGAAACAAGTTGGTTCCCATATAAAACATGCCATTTGCAGTTGTTGTTGCTGTTAGTGCTGCAAGTGAAGCGTTAGTTGATTCTTTGGCAACGGTTGACACAAAGTTTGTTCCATCATTGGAGCCTTGAAAGGTAATTGTACCTACCCATGTTCCAGTAATTTGAATTGCTATGTTGTCTGTATATGTTAAATCAAGTTCAACAGTATCAGCAGCGCTTGTTAATGTATCGGTTGTTACTAGTGGGTTAATCATTATTTACTCCTTTTATTCATAGCACTGTTTTTCATCATTTTACCATCTGGCATTTTGTGCATAGATTTTTTTGCCTTAGATACTTCCTTCTTCTTATCTGCACGACTTTCCATACCTTCTGCTGATTTATAAGCTTCTTTAAAACCCATTTTCTTTGTTGCTTTTTTGTGCATATTATTTGCTCCTTTTTTTAATAGATTGTTTAGCTTCAGACAAAGCAATTGCAATTGCCTGCTTTCTTGATTTAACAACTGGACCAGTCTTAGATCCAGAGTTTAACTCACGCTTCTTAAACTCACGCATTACTTTAGATATCTTCTTTTCAGATTTACTTTTTTTCATTTTTCTTTGCTTTTTCTTTTTTTGCAATTAGTGCTTTTGCTTTTTTTAAAGTCATTGTTTTTTCTGCTTTTTTAAATTCTTTGTCAGAAGATTTTTTTGCGGGGACATCAATTTCTTTTGTTTTTGCTACTTCTTTAATAATTACTTTAGCTGATTTTTTAATACGAGATTTCATTTCTTGTCTCCTAAATGCCAATCAATATGACCATCTAATTTATCAGCAATCTTATCTATCTTACCAGCTAATATACCATGTTGCTCGCTACTTTCTTTTCTAAAAGATTGTAGTAAAACTACTGTAGGACCGCCAATAACAGCAACAATAATTGGGACAAGCCATTCCATTAGATCAGTTCCGCTCTTGCTGGAACCTTAGCTATCTTCCCCGATTTAAAATCTGGACTGTCTTCATAGCTTCTTTGTATTTCACGGATGGTTGGACCATTCCAATTTGACTTGCCTTCTTGAGCACCTTTAAAGCCAAAAGTTATTGAACCAATATGACATTTAAAGCAAAGTTGTCTTTTAATGTCACCTTCTAGGTGAATTGGGCTATTGCATGTTAAACATTCCATATATTCTCCTATTAATAGATTAATTCGTTACATTCCCTAGAAGGAATTGAACTCTCCAATAAGATATCGCTCTCTTGGTTTTTCTGGCTTTTTCATATTGGATGTAAAATAATCTAAAGTTCCAAATGGGGCATCAGTTTTAGGCTTGTATTCTGGCAACCAGGCATATTTAAGCATTTGATTAGAAATAGCTAAACTCATAACACGGTCATCATGTGGTGATCCATGCATAGAACCATTATCATCTCTAACAAATGTTTTCAATTCAGCTACCGTTAAAGCACATCCAAGATCCAAAACCCCATCTCTTAAGTTTGCACTAAGTTCATCAATTGCCAATGGTTTAGTTAAACTTGTTGTTCTCCAACCTAAAGCCTCTGTAGCCTCTGCATGTCGTTGATTCAATCTACGCTGACGATACAAATTATAATAATTAGCTTTATTTAAAGCCGTTAAGGTTGTTAGACCGTGGTTATTAGACTCTACGCCAATCAATGCTTGATTATAGAAATAACCTAAAGACAATAATACTTCTTCCCCAAACTTATCTGGATCAACATGACCATGCCAATGGGCTACGATCTGCCCAGATTTAGCGTCAATGACATGAGCTGATGAATAATCTCCTCTTGCCAAGCCTTCTGCAACATCGGCTCCAATTGTATATACCGCACCAAACTGAGGCAAACTCCATATAGACAAAGGACCACCAGATGATTCAAAGATATATGAATTACGAACATCCGATAGTTTCTTGAGGAAACCTTTCTTTGGTTCATCTGTGCGAAGTCTACTTAAAGATTCAGTATCAAAAACTGGTCTTCCTGAACGAATAAAAGCTTCTTCAGGATTAGATGGGTATTCTTGATGTAATTGCCAAGGTGGTAGTTCTTCTGCCTGTGCATCATACCAAGCCTGATCTCTATCCCCGTTAGCAGACCACGGAAAGAATATGCCCTTAAAACGGTTTGTGCCGTTCTGAGGGACATGCCAGAGATTGTAAAAGATGTTTCCCTCACCTTTTGCCGTGGATAGACATATTACACGACCACCGACATCTGCAATAGGTTCAATTGAAGCCCAAGCCTCTTCGGGGTTAGGCAAGAAAGCCATTTCGTCAATAATAGCCAAATATACAGATTCACCACGAGCTGGCTCATTTGCTGATGGCAATGATTCAATTACAGAGTCATTATCAAAAGTCATCTTAAGAACATTGTTCTGTATTAGTTCTGGACCAGCAATTTGTAGCCATACAGGTAAAAACTTATACATATATTTAGTCTTCATCAATAACTTAGCAGCTTCTCTTTCTGTCTTAGACAACATTACAACAAATCTATCCGACCAGAAGAATGTTACCCAGAATGCATATGCTGCTGCTAATGTTGAGAATCCGATCTGGCGAGCTTTGAGTACAATTGTATTTCTATTTGTTAACCAAGTTTCTACTGTTTTTATTTGAGCAGGTCTTAAGATAAACTGAATGCGACCTTTGCTTGGATGTTTAATATATACATAATTATTGCAAAAATACTGAAAAGCTTCTGACAGTTCTTCTGGAGTTGCATTTTCTGGTCCACGACACTTGCGATAATTGTATTCAACTAGTAATTCATTTAATTCCATTTTCCCTCGTTATTGTATCCAAGTCTGGGGTTCTTCGTTTTAGTAATAAACTTGACCATCAGTTGTTAATGTTGGGAAATTAATTATCGCCATTGTTACTCCCGTCTATCCACTCTGTACCATTCCAATAATGTTTATTAGTAGGTGGTGATTCCCAACCACTTTCAATTTTTCTCCAACCAGATCTGACATTTGGATGATCTGATTCTAACAAAACCATAAACCCTTCATCTGGTTGCCAAGGGGATATTCCATCCCAAATAATGGAATCAATAACCAACCCATCAAATTGTCTAATGTTAAAATATCTTTTCATAATTATCCAAACACCGTAATTTTAATTCGTGCACTACCGCCTGAACCTCCTGCACCACCAGAACCGCTATTGCCTCTAGCAGCTCCGCCTCCGCCTCCGCCTCCAGGAACACCGCCAGCACCGCCAGCACCGCCAGAACCGTTCTGACAGCCTCCGCCTCCCCCTCCAGCGCCTGCAAAGTTTGTTCCATCTGTTGCATTTGCACCAGCACCACCAGCACCACCACCGCTACTACCAGCAGCTCCGCCTCCACCAGTTAAAATTGTTATTGAAGAACCAAGATCGTTAATAGTTACAGCTGAAGCAATAGTTGTAGTAGATTGACCACCTGCACCACCAGCACGATTTGTGGTATCCGAACGACCAGCCCCACTTCCACCGCCACCACCGCCATATAAGCCAACTGTGCCAGCAGTAGGAATAGCAGATGCTCTAACAGTGCCGTTACCAGAAGTTTGTGGGTATCTACTAGTGTCAGTACCATTGGCTAAAACAAAAGGTAAAGCATGTTGAGGAAATTGATAACCAAGAGGAGTAATACCAGAGTTACTACCAGAACTACCAGCTCTAGCACCACCAATTTTATATTGACCAAATGCACTAACACCACCAGGAGAACCATCATCCCCGCCAGGATTAGAGCCAGCTCCTCCAGCACCAATAGTTACTGTAATTGCAACAGGATGAGTACCAAATGCTGAAGCTGGAACTGTCATTGTAGTGTAATGTCCACCAGCACCACCAGCACCACCATTTGCGTTTGCGTTAGTATCTCCGCCTCCACCACCACCGCCTGCAGCAACCATTTCAATAATATAAAACTTGGCATTGGTTGGACCAGTGTATGTTGTGCTAGATGTAAATGTTTGTGTATCTAATATACCTCCACCAGAACCACCTGTAGCTCCCGTAGGACCAGTTGCACCCGCTGAACCTGCAGCACCTGTTGGACCTGTTACTGTTGATGCAGTACCAGTATAACCAGTGTAACCAGTGTAACCAGTCGCACCTTGTGAACCAGCAGTACCTGTGTAGCCAGTGTAACCAGTGTAACCTGTTGCTCCTTGTGAGCCAGGAGTGCCAGTGTAACCCGTGTAACCAGTATAGCCAGTTGCGCCAGCACCAGCAGCGCCAGTGTAACCAGTGTAACCAGTGTAACCAGTTGCACCAGCGCCAGCAGCACCAGTGTAACCTGTGTAACCTGTTGGACCAGTTACTGTACTTGCATCACCTGTGTAACCAGTGTAACCAGTGTAACCAGTGTAACCAGTTGCGCCCGTAGCTCCAGTAGCTCCCGTAGCTCCAGCACCAGTAAACCCTGTAGGACCTGTAGGACCTGTAACTGTGCTAGCTGAACCAGTGTAGCCCGTGTAGCCTGTGTAGCCCGTGTAACCAGTTGCGCCTTGTGTACCCGTGTATCCCGTGTATCCAGTGTAACCAGTAGCACCTTGTGAACCAGCAGTACCTGTGTAACCAGTGTAACCAGTTGCACCTGTAGCACCTGTAGCACCAGTTGCACCTGTAGATCCAGTTTGTCCAGGTCCTACTCGTATTATTGTTACTGCGTAAGTTTGAGGAGGAGATGCAAGTGAAGAACCACGAATTGCATCATAAGAAAATGTATAATATTCATTAAATCCAGAACCACCAAGAGTTCCAGTAGTGCTAAGGCTAAAAGCAGTAGTAATTGCACTGCTGTCATTTCTAGCAAATTGAACTACATCACCAATCCCCGCACTAGCTATACCTAATGTAATGCTATTATTACTGTCGTATTTTGAAATTCTTATTTGAAGAGAAGCATTTATAGCAAATTGAGCAGGGGCTACAACCGTAGTAATATCAGTAGTAGATTCTAATTCATAAGACTTTGCACCCGCTACTATTGCTGCACCCGTGTAACCAGTGTACCCCGTGTAACCAGTCGCACCTTGTGTGCCAGTTTGTCCCGTGTAGCCAGTGTATCCTGTATATCCTGTATAACCAGTTGGACCTTGTGTGCCTGTTGATCCTGTTGATCCTGTTGCGCCAGTTTGTCCAGTGTAACCAGTGTACCCAGTGTAACCAGTTGCACCTTGTGTACCTGTTTGTCCCGTGTAGCCAGTATAACCTGTGTACCCAGTTGCGCCTTGTGAACCTGTCGGTCCAGTTACTGTGCTAGCTGCACCAGTGTACCCAGTGTACCCAGTGTAACCTGTTGCGCCCTGTGTGCCAGTTTCACCTGTATATCCCGTATAACCCGTATAACCCGTGTAGCCCGTAGATCCTTGAGCACCAGTTTGACCTGTTGCTCCCGTTGCTCCCGTTAAACCAGTGTAACCAGTGTAACCAGTGTATCCAGTTGCACCTTGTGTACCAGTTTGTCCAGTGTAGCCAGTATAACCTGTGTACCCAGTTGCGCCTTGTGTGCCTGTGTAGCCCGTGTAACCTGTATATCCTGTTGCCCCAGTAGAGCCTGTTAATCCAGTGTAACCTGTGTACCCAGTATAACCAGTAGCACCTGTTGATCCTGTTAAACCAGTGTAACCCGTGTAGCCTGTGTACCCAGTTGCGCCTTGTGAACCAGCAGTACCAGTATAACCAGTATACCCTGTGTAACCAGTTGCACCTTGTGCGCCTGTTGAACCTGTGTAGCCAGTGTAACCCGTATAACCAGTGTAGCCAGTTGCTCCTGCTGCTCCTGTTGCTCCTGTTGGTCCAGTAACCGTTGACGCAGCACCAGTAGCACCTGTGCTTCCTGTTGCACCAGTAACTCCAGCACCAGTGTCTCCTGATGGAGAAAAACTCATGAAGTAAATAGGATTGCCTGCAGTAGTTGGTAATATTGTACTAGAAATATATGTAACAACTAATCTTCTGTAAACAAACAACCCGCCTGGATCTTGCACATCAGTAATTGCAAAAAGATTATATACTGTTCCAGTGTTAAATCTATCAGTAACTGTTAACAAACCTTTTACTGTATTTGTACTTGCTTCCCAGTTATCCATAGTTGGAAGCATGTCAACACCAATAGCATTAGTATCACTAATAAAAATTCTTGTAACAGATGCTATTGTTGCACTGTTGTATGCAAAATAACCTGAGCTTGGAACAGTATCGGCTGTTGTTGAACTAAAGTTAAATGGGTAACTAGATTGTGAACCTGTAAAACCTGTAGCTCCAGTAGTACCAGTAGCACCAGTAGAACCAGTAGAACCAGTTGCACCTGTGTAACCCGTATATCCTGTATATCCCGTATAACCTGTGTAGCCAGTGTAACCCGTAGCACCCGTAGCGCCAGTTGCGCCTGTAAACCCTGTTGCACCAGTTGCACCAGTTGCACCCGTGTACCCAGTATAACCCGTGTAACCCGTAGCTCCTGTAATACCAGTATAACCAGTGTAACCAGTGTAACCCGTAGCACCTGTGCTAGAAGCAGAACCTGCTGCACCTGTATAACCCGTGTATCCAGTGTACCCTGTAGCACCAGTGCGACCTGTAGGACCTGTAACGGTAGAAGCTGCACCTGTTGCACCAGTAGATCCTGTAGCACCAGTAATGCCTGTGTAGCCTGTTGAACCAGTAGGTCCAGTTGCTGTAGTTAAATAAGGTAAGCCAACCCAGTTAGTTGTACCATCACCAATCTTAGCTTTGTTAGTATCGTACTCGTAAGCAATTTCACCCGCCAACAAAATGGGGTTAGCAGAAGTCCAGTTTGCCGCTAGATCTCTTCGCACCTGTACGATAATTGCCATTTAAAAACCCCTGTTGTTTGCTTTGAAATCTCTTCTTGTTTTAAATACATATTGAGCTGTCTGAGAAGTGTTTATTGAACCAGATGGACCTGTTGGACCTGCTGTTCCAGTGTTTGCATCAAACGCTCCTGCAGCAGCACTTGAAGCAGTCATTGCTGTTGTATCTGCTTTAAGCAAATAGTGGAACTGAATGGTTGAAGCATTACCGCCATCAACTAGATCTTCCTGTTGGTGATCTTTTTGTAAAGCATCTTGCCCTTCTTTTAAAGCTCTCTTTAAAGTATTAGTAATTTGCACTTGTAATTGGTTGCTTGGACCCTGGAATGTATTACCACCAGGACTTGACCATGTTGCTCTCAAATTAATTACCTCTTGTTAAATCTACAATACCTGGAAATACTGCAGCAATTTCTTCTTTAGTTTTCTTACTTTGTTTTGTACCCAATTCTACAATTAAGTTTTCTAGATCTTCATCCGACATTTCCCTAACAGATGTTTCACTTTTAATATTTAAAGTTGATGATTGATTTGGCATTGATCCTGTTGCTTTTAAATAAAGTTCTGCACTCTTGGTATCTCCAGCAACACCTTTGATATATAAAGCGTCTAGGAGCTTCTGAGTGCGCTCTGGTGATTGATTAAGACCCTCAACGCCTAGCTTCCAACGCTCAATAAAATTCTTTTTCTTTTCCCAAACACCAAGAGTATTTTGGTGAACATTGTTTTGTTCAGACCAAGCCTTCTTAGTTTTTGGATCCCTCTGCACTTCTGGAGTTAACAGCCAAGTAAGGTAAAGCTCCTGTTCTCTTGAGAGCAAGAGCGCTTCTTTGTTAGCCATTGTGATAACCCTCCATTTTGGGCATATTTATCCCATACTTATATAGATTTCCATTACATTGTTGTGCTTTAACAGAATACATGTTACTATTGTACCATGACAAAGAAAACAACAGCAAGAGGGAAGAACAAAACCCCAATGGATTGGTTGTACGATGGACATTTGTTTTCCGAACTGAAGATAACTCGGGCAGACGGATCTGTTGATAAACAACCTCCAATGGAACATGGGGATATTATGGAGATTGTTTACCCCCGCAAAAGAAAATCAAAGAAAAACTTGCAAGTTGAACAATAACCTGTTACTATCATAAGTGCGTCAATAAGTACAACTTAATAATACACGGAGCCTAAGGTTTAAAGCTCTTTCCATGCGGTGCGGGAAAGAATACGCAGCTTAGAAAACTATGGTAATTAGACCAGAAATGGCTTAAATCTTCTATGCCTGCCATCAGCGTCTGTAATGGAGAAAAAAAAGAAAACACGAAGGTAATTATATTACAATCCAGTGAGTCCTAATCTGGTGAGTTAATGGCATCCTCCTCCCGTAATATTTTTATTACGATTGCCATGGAGGGGGGGATTAAAAACCTTTGTAAGCAACAACACTCTGGAAAGAATAATAATATTATTAATATTAATATAGTTTTCGGGGAATACAGAAGTTAGCTTGTATGCTTTTTCTTTTTTTCTTACTCTTCTTTTCTTTCTTTTAAAAGAATATATATAGGTGATATATCACCAGATACAATAGTCCAGTGTGGCAAAATCGCAAATACTAATAGAGCGCTGGAAGACATTCCTATAACCCGAAAATATAATAGATTTTATAATAACAGTACATGACGGTACTTAAGCTTAACTAGGTACCCCCCATTGCGATTATCCAATTGTAACTTACCCAGCAGTAACATTAGATTCAACCCGCACAATATAACAATATCTACAATCCGATATAACAATCATTCTCATAATAATAATGACTATAGCTCTGTCCCTGCTGCTTATAGTACTTAAAGAATTGTACGGGGTGGGGGGGGCTACTATGGGGGTGTACAGGGGTTTGTGTGTATGCTGTGTGTATGGTCGGGTGTATATGTATCTGTATGTATGTCTCTAGTACTATATAGGATTAGTCTTACCCCGAAACTTTCATGAGTCTTTCTTGACATTGATCTGTATGTATGGTACTGTATGTGTACATTGATCGCTCAATGTGTCTGTAAGTTTAAGAGTCCTTCCCGAGCCGCACCCGCTTCGGAGGGACTCTTTTTATTTACCCCTGATTCCAATTGTTGACCTGTTTGGTCGGGTTTAATTGTTGACTAAGTTAGTCAGGTATCTGGGATTGAGATAGATTCGGGTACAATATCTCTATTTAAGAAGCCGGCTTTAGATTAGATATTAGATGTATTACTAGGATGAGTATAGATATATCCCAGACTGCGTAAGGGTTTGATCAATACCCGACTGAAATGGTCAGGATTACATTCTTTTTTTTATATTTATAGATGAGAATTTGTGTTTCAGTGTAGCTATCTGTTTCTGTAATATTCTATTCAATTTAATCTCTTTTTACAATATGTTTCCTGGGAGTACAGTTGGTATTCTCTATCTATACTTCTCTCTATCTCATTAATACATTCCACCCCGAAACTTTATGTTCTCCAGATATTTCTTTTGATTATTTGTGATTTTTATCATAATTGTCATTACTATGTTGGCATACATATAATATGTGTGTTATCATGTATATATACCAACAAGGAGGTATCAGATGAGCAATACAGAACAAGAAGACACACAAGAATATGGAATTACTATTTCAGGGATATTTAACCTTTCAGACCCTTCCGATAAGACCAATTATGCCTTGACAGCAAATGGTTGGAAGCTTGACATTCTTTCAGAAGAAAGAACATGTGATCTAGGATAGTTATGATGATAGAGCTTACAGACAAACAAATTAATAGCTTTTGGGCGAGAGTGGAAAAGACAGAGGATTGCTGGTTATGGACAGGTTCTAAAAGCCGTGGATATGGTCAAGTAAACCTAGATCACAGCGTTTACCGTGTTCACAGAGTGAGCTATGAACTTACCTATGGTAACTTACCAGATGGTTGTACTAATGTTAATCATCTCTGTAGGAATAAGCATTGTCTTAACCCCGAACATTTGTATGCGGGCAATCAAGCAGATAATATGCGTGATCGTCTTAAAGACAATACAAACCCGATGAAGAACAAAACTCATTGTAAACAAGGTCACGAGTTCAGTGAGACAAATACTTACAGATATGGTAACAAACGCCAGTGCATAGCATGCAACAGAAATAACAAAAGAAAAGCGAAGGAGGCTTTAAATGACAAAAAAGACTAAAAAAGACGAGAAACTGCCAATTTATGTAGTGTCAATCATGAAAAACGAGGAAAAGTTCATAGAAAGATGGTACAACTCAATCAAAGATGAACTTAGACCAGGAGATGGTGCATTCTTACTTGACACTGGATCTACAGATACTTCATATGAACTAGCCAAGAGTCTTGGTATTACTGTATTTAAGAAAGAATATACAGATTGGTCTTTTGCGGTTGCCAGAAATGATCTCCGTGAGATGCTACCAAAGAAAGATGCGTGGTTGCTTTCACTTGATGTAGATGAAGTTCTAGGCAAAGGTTGGCGTGATCATTTAGATAAGGTTCCAGTAGAAGTCAATAGACCCAGATATAATTACTTTTGGAATTGGAATACTAAAATCCTTAATGATGATGGAACCCCGAATATGGAAGCAACCATTGCTATCAATGATTTTGGTTTATCATACATGGGCGATAAGATTGTTCGTAGACACTCACACAAATGGGTAAACAGAGTGCATGAAGTAAACACCTCTGTTGAAGGTCAACCAGAAGTGCAAGGTTTTGT
>Ga0181346_1001391_pt1 | contig 10666 bp, 15 predicted proteins | sample Su13VDMM15DN_FD_130100 | JGI IMG/M metagenome (GOLD analysis project Ga0181346, IMG submission 130100) | Freshwater viral communities from Lake Michigan, USA - Su13.VD.MM15.D.N | ecosystem: Environmental > Aquatic > Freshwater > Lake | place: USA: Michigan | collected 2013-07-15 | reverse complement strand
GTTGTCTGCCATGTCGTGGAACTCTTTGTCTGCTGTCTTGTTCTCCACAGCGGCCTTGAGCTCGTAGCACATGGAGATCACCAGGCTGTACATGGCACTGACTTCTTTGACGTCAAGTGTGGTAACCTTGCCACTCAAGATATCTGCAGGGTTAGGCATGCGTCCAGATACCTTTCGGTGTGCCATGAACTTTACAGCAAGTCCTTCGCCCACAGTGCCCGCAATCAGATTGGTCAATGTGTCATTGTCGCTGTCATCTTCTTCCAGGAGCTCGCTTACAAAACTCCAGGTACGCGGAGTAGCAAAAGCTCGTGAGCTGGACTTGGAGTCAAAGTCATACAAGTCTTGTTTGGCAAAGCTCAAGTAACCCACCACTTCTGGATGGATCTTGTTTATCACAGCCCATTCTTGCCAACTAGCAAAGTCCACCTTCATCTCTTGGTGCAAGAAACGATTTGCCAGCGGAGTAGGCATGCGGTAAGTAACCCCTTTGTCGCTTTCGCGATTGCCTGCGGCAACCATCACAACATTTTTAGGCAGGCGATACTTGCCAATACGTCGATTCAGAATCAACTGATATGCGGCACTTTGAACACTGGGTGCGGCACTGTTCAGTTCGTCAAGAAACAACACCACAATAGGATAGTCCTTGGCCATTTCTTCGTCGGGCAGTTCCACAGGAGGCGCCCAGTCCATTTTGCCAATGTCCTTGTTGTAGAACGGGATACCACGAATGTCTGTGGGTTCCATCTGACCCAGGCGCAGGTCGATCATGAGTCCACCTAGCTCATTGGTAATATTTTCGACCAATTCACTCTTGCCAATGCCTGGAGGACCCCACAAGAACAAGGGACGTTTGACACGAAATGCTTTGAGCAGGCTCTTACGAGCCTGTGCAGAAGTAACGGTGCGGGTATCTGACATGTACTAACCTTTCTGTGGATGGAAAATTAACTATCTAAGCTTCTATTGTAGCTGATCTACAATTATTGGTCAACTGCAATTTCCTGGGCTTCAAACACCCAGGAAATTGGAATTCCAAGGTCTGCGGCAATTTGTGCAGGTTCGTTGCCTTGCTCCAATGCATACTGTATATCAATTAGAAGTTGGCTTATTTGACCCATGTTACAGTTCCTTTTGTTGCTATGAGTGTATTATAGCACAAGAGCGATTAATGGTCAAATCATGAAAAATGCCCTTGCGGGCATTTTGTTTGGCATGTTGATCAGTATCGGTATGCGTCTACCTTGTAGGGTCCGCTAACATCAACGTTGATATATGCTGCCTGCTCCGGAGTCAACTCAGTGAGCTGGGCACCAAGTTGTCCCAGGTGTAGTCGTGCAACTTGTTCGTCAATGTGCCTGGGCAACAGATAGAGTTTTCCGGACTCGTACCGGTTTGCATGACTAAACAATTCAATCTGTGCCAACACCTGGTTGGTAAAACTGTTGCTCATTACAAAGCTAGGGTGGCCAGTACCGCAACCAAGATTTACCAGTCGCCCTTCTGCCAACAAGATAATGCGCTTGCCACCAGGGAAGATGATGTGATCCACCTGTGGTTTGATGTTTTCCCATACACAATCCTTGATGCCAGCAACATCAATCTCGGTATCAAAGTGCCCAATGTTGCAAACAATGGCGTTGTTTTTCATTGCTGCCATGTGTGCGCGAGTAATGATACCAACGTTGCCGGTAGCCGCAACAAAGATGTCTGCTTTGTCAGCAGCATATTCCATGGTGACCACACGGTAGCCTTCCATGGCTGCTTGCAATGCACAAATAGGATCAATCTCGGTTACCCAGACTTGTGCGCTAAGTGCTCGCAAGGCCTGTGCCGATCCCTTGCCCACGTCTCCATAACCGGCTACCACAGCAACCTTGCCAGCGATCATGACATCAGTTGCACGTTTGATAGCATCAACTAGACTTTCACAGCAGCCATACAAGTTATCAAACTTGGTCTTGGTGACCGAGTCATTGACGTTGATAGCAGGCATCTTGAGAGTGCCAGCAGCCACACGAGCCAGCAGCTTGTGAATGCCAGTTGTGGTTTCTTCGGTAACCCCAATAATACCTGCCAATAGATCTGGCCTACGATCATGCACATATCCAGTCAAGTCATGCCCGTCGTCCAGCAACATGTTGGGACGCCAGCCGTTGGGTCCTTCAAGAGTTTGTTCAAGACACCACCAGTACTCGTCTTCAGTTTCACCTTTCCAGGCAAATACAGGAATACCTTGTGTAGCCAGAGCCGCGGCGGCTTGATCCTGAGTGCTGAAAATATTGCAGCTACTCCAGCGAACACTGGCGCCCAGGTCAATCAGGGTTTCAACCAACACAGCAGTTTGAATAGTCATGTGTAAACTGCCGGCAATACGTGCGCCGGCCAGGGGCTTGGCAGCAGCATATTCTCGCCTGACTGCCATCAAGCCCGGCATTTCGCTTTCGGCAATGGCAATTTCCTTGCGTCCCCAGCTTGCCAGGGCAATATCTTTAACTTTGTAATCCATGTGTTCCTTAATTTTTATGATGTTGCCACAGTGTGTCAGAACCGCCCAGGTGTCCCCAATCACTGTCAACTGTCATGCTACTGCTAATACCCCCACGTGGCCGAAATTCAATTTCAATACGCAGGCGATCAGGAGCATATGCTGCCACAAGATGTTTGTACATCACGTCCAGGCAACGTTCGTAACTGATGATAGTATCTCGGTATTGAAACAGATACTGTTTCAAACTCTTGAGTTCAATAGTTTTATCTTTGCCATAGAACCACATGGTGATGTCACCAAAATCAGGCTGATTATGAACCCCCAAAAATGTAAATTCTGGAATTGTGATTCTTTGTTCGTATCCTTTAGCCGCATTGGGCAAGCTCTTGAGCGCAGTTCCGTTAATGGAATCCCAAATTTTGCTAGCCATTAACGATCTAACCTTCTACGGCGCGGTTCAACGTCTTGTGGTTTGTACAAGTAATCAATCCCAACTCGGCCTGCCTCAATTTCAAGCAGAGCAGTCACAGCTGGACTATGCTTGCTTGGAACATGTGGCATGGCCCCTCTTCCAAGCTCACGCATCCGGCGTGCAGCAACCAATACTAGATCGTATCGATTGCCAATTTTAGCAACAGCTTCTTCGTTGCTGAGACCAGCAGTGGGGTCTTTTTTATAGTTCATCATTGTCCTTAGTAGTTAATCCGTTATTTCGAGTATCACGAATCTGGTCCAGATCCTGAAACAGTCGTTTTTCTTGCTGTGTTGGCTCTTTGAAAACTTTACGAGGGTTAGCACACATCACGCAATTTGGATCACCGCAGTTCATGGCATGGTGTTTTACAAACCTGTGTGGTTGACTAACATCTGATCCTGCAGATTTTGCAATCTTGGTTTGCTTCTTTATAGTGTTTTCATCTTTAAGCAATCGCTTGCTGTGTTTGAGTTTATCTTGTTCACTGCTCACAGTTGTCCTTTGTATTAAACTTCCATTTGCGATCTAGTTCTAGTATTATATGATAAAATCTTTAGATTGCCAATGAAACTGGCTAAATGTTTTCATAATAATAGGTGGGCTTTTGTTGGTTGCTCAACAACCACGGATAAATTGGTGTGGTAAATTTTAAACTTTGGTGCCCCACCTGTCCCATGTATTCGGATGGAACACATGTCTGGCCGCGCATGATACATTGCCCAGAATCTTCCATGGTCAATCTCATGTTGAGTCCTTCAATTCTAATTGCATGTATACGCAACATTGGGCCATTGTCGTGCCCATTCAACATAATAGTCAGTTCTCGCTCGGTTGTTTCGCTGGTGTCATCAAAATTATAAACAAACTTGGTAATAGTTGAACTCAACAATTGTACACATAAAATTTTTCCATCCAGAGCAATTGTTATGTTGAGATCACCTTCGTCACCTGGATACCATGTTTTACCAATCAGCACTCCTGATGAAAATTCAATTTCCAAACCAGCTGTTTTGGAATAATTTTTTTTACCCGGATATAGATGTAAAAGATGTTCTGGAATCATAATGTATAATTAAACAGGTAATCAAGACTGCGTCCATATTTGTTGTTGAACTCTAATTGACTGAATAGTGGTAAATTTGGAGTGCAGATTTGAGTGCCGTCAGATAAACGTGCAATCCATTGCTGTCCCGCAAGTGTAATTTTCTTTCTGGTGTACAAAATGAATTGTTCGCTGGTGACTTTTTGCGCGGTATTACAGCGGTCAAGATTGTGATCAAATTCATATATATATTGTTTTAAAAATTGTTTGTATTTTCGGTAGTCCTCTCCGGGTGCAATAATCTGATCAGTGTTGTGCCACATGTAATCTTCAAATTCTTGACAATCAAAAAACGCACTTGTCGTGGCAGTTGTAGAAAACATGCCATCTCGTGGGGCATACACTTGACTCTTGGTTGCAGCATAAAACCACCAACGAGCTTGAAGCACAGTGGTAATTGGTCGTCTTGCCAAGGTAAAAAATTGCTCGCAAAAGTCAATTAGATTCTGATTAGACGTTGTTTTGTAAACGTAATCTTGCCAAGGCCCGTGCAAGCCTTCAGATCCAAGCAAATCAAAAAAACTTTCATCTAGGCTTGCTGTGAATTCATCACCACCGTGGCCATTGATCATTACACCGTCAAATTTGTTTTTTAAATACACATCACCGCTGATATCTAACATTTCCAATTGTGGAAATCTTGTTCGAACATGATTGTAGAATTCAGGATTTTCGTAAATGCTAAATGGGGTATACAATACTCGAAGTTGTGCTAGGTGGGGTGTATGTTGTAAAAACCCAGCCAAAATACAGGTTGAATCAATCCCACCACTCCAGCACAAATTCAATTGCTGATTCAATTCCTGGTAATGTCGTACTCGACGTTCAATCACATTGTCGAGAGTTACAGATTTTTCAGGCACTTGCCAAGGTCGTTGAACATGAAAATTAAATGGACCTTGATATGTTTGGGTGCGATCCACTGGATCCCCGGTGGGATTGGTAGAAAATACTGAGTTTAGATCTATTAAATGATTGTATTGATCAAAGCCGTCTACCCGAGCTAGATCTCCTATTAATAGTAATCCACCGTGGATTAACGTGTACGATTTTTTTTGCCAGTCAAGTATCCGATAAAAGTAATCAGGGTTGACTGATAGTAATAATGGCTTCATGCACTACGATGTGTTATACGATTTAATTCTCGTTTGAGATTGACTTGTGCAAAATCGTCAACATCATCTGTGTCAAAGTTTTGTATTTTTTGTATAAGCTGATTCTCATATAAATTTACATGCCGAAGCATCCTGAGTCTGCGAGAATAAACAACAGGATCAGTTGCATTGGTAACTAACTCATCTAATAACTGATTTCTTACCCGTTGTGAATATTCAAGTAAGTTTTTAATCAGCTTTATTTTATAGAATTTAACAGCAGGTGTCATTCAGGATTGATAACAGCACTAACAGGAGCAGGGTTGTGGTTTGTTACAAAAGTAATCCATTGTTCTGCTGCTTCTAGTGTGGGCCAGCTTCTAGTTATAGTATGCCAGGTAGATCCAGTCAGGACGCTATCAACTATGCTAGGCCCAATGGTCCTGGTCATGTGTTCTTCAAAACCAAATCCGGTGATATTTGCCGCGCCTTCGCCCATCATTGTTCTAAATGTGGTTTCATTGACACTAGTCTCATCCCAAACAACAGTAGTTGTACGCATGTTATTCTCCTATTAGGCAAGTATTTATATGATGTATCTTGAATAAAAAAAAATAGGCTCCGAAGAGCCTATTGCTATTTTCTGTTACGAGGTATAACTACCCTAAGCGGCTGTTAGGCTGCTAATGCGAACTGTGAGTCGTTTGCTTTTACTTTTTTTGTGTCTACGACCGGGTCACCCCTGTCCTAACGGCTTCTACATTGCCGAGCTGTCCACTAATTTACTTGTTGCCCTGTCGAATCTAGGTCAGGCCCATCAAAAGTATAGTAGGTACGATCTACTGGCATCGGTTGAGCGAGAGCGTAGGAACTTAATCTACGGGTTTAACACCTCTTCCGTTGTACTAGCCTGTGCCACCTACTTTTGTTCACTACACCTCTACCTGTACACAGTTCGGGTTCATTACTTGTTTCAGTTCACAATACTTTTGGTGGACCTGGGGGGATTCGCACCCCCGTCCAGAACACTTTTCTCTTTGCTTCATACAGCAATAACTTACATTATATATTTATTTGATTTTGTTGTCAATCTAAATAGTATGGCATACAAGTACTAGTAACAGGTACAAGCCCACAGCAATTACTGATATTTTTAAACCAATTTTATATTCTTGATCAGTCATTTCTTTTCACCGACTCCTCTATCAGCGTCAATGACTGATTGATATTTTTGCAACAACGCTTTTTGAGCAGTTGACCTGGTTTTGTAATAAATCTCAACATCTTTGTTCTTTTGAAATACCACAGGATGTAGACTTGATATTTCAAGAATCTTCTCCTCTCCTAATGTTATCAAAGCGCGATTAATAATAGCAGTGATTGCTTTTTGTGTGTCTACTGGCATCTCTTTGTTGGCAATAATAATGTTCCATGGACCAGGCGTAACAATTCCTTGCTCGGCGGTTGTTTTTACATTTGGCATTTCTTTACGACGAATTGAACAAGTTATTGCTAATGGGTTGGCTGGGGTTAGTGCATGAGATTTAAGACTATCAAATGCTTTGGTTGACTCTAAAACTTGAGTTATTCCTCCGTTTTGTGTGAGATTAACTAGGCCGTCGAAGTTACTTTTGAACACAATATTTTTAACAGTGAGATTGTATTTAGATGCAATTTCCAAAGCAGTCAAGTGCCCCGAATTGCCCCAACCGTTGTTGCCCAACACAATTTCGCCAGTGCCTTTTAGGCCAGCAAGACCTTTTTCAGATTCACTATGTTTGTCCCATATGGCAAAACAAAGATCCCCTAATCCAACAAGGTATCTATAGTCCTCTTCACGAATCTTACCATCAACTGCAAGTTGTACAAAAACAGGTGCAATAACAGCCATACGTGAGACAGGCAGTTGGTTCATATGATTTAGTGCTATCTGACCGTTTGCTCCAGGCTTGGATTCAAGAATAAAATTATATTGATTCTGAGATCGGTTGGCCTCTTCCAGTAATGGAAACATTAAAACAGTGGTACCGTGGCTCATGCTGTATGGCCAGGCAATTGAAATAGTCTGCTGAGCAGACGAGGATACGCTAATTATAGCCAGAGTTATGGCAATGAAAAGATTTTTAATCATAAGTTTTCTTTAAGTTTTAGATGAACCTCGTGCCAATGGCACGAGGTGGTGGTTAAAATGAATTAACTATTTCTAATGGCAGTCAACAAGCCAGGCGCAAATTGATATTTTTCATACAAGGACTCAGTGTTTTTCTTAAAGGTCTCTCGTTCTTCTTTGCTGATTTTGATAACTTTAATACCTTCTTGCTCGCACTTGACCATGGCGTCGGCACCATCTTCAATACTGCGTTGGCGTTCTGTACGTCCGGCAGCAACAGCAGCCTCAGCAATGATTTGTTGCAGCTCAGGACTCAACGTGTTCCAGAAGTTTTCACTGACAATGATACTGGTCAAGAACAAACTGTGTTCAGTATCAACAACTGATTTGCTGAATGTGTTTTGTTGTGTTGGGTAAATGCGAGGCCAGGCACTTTCGCCGCCAATCACATGACCTTCACGAACAGCACCATTCATTTCTTCAAGTTCCATACTTACTGGCTTGGCACCAATGGCAGCAAATGTATCACGTGCCATTGGGTTCATGCCTGTACGGATTGTTTCTCCAGCAAGGTCTGCTAGACTTTTGATATTTTTACCAGATGGAACACAACGGAATCCGCCGGAGTATGTGAATGCCAGTCCGCGAATATTGCTTTCTTTGCTGAAACTGCGGAGTAATTGTTTACCTGGCTCTCCTTCCAATGCACGGCTTGCATGATCGTGATCATTAAACAAGAACGGCATATCAAGAATGTGCATGTCTGGATTGAATTTTGCTGCCAATGTGGTAGTTACCATTTGGCTCATTTCAATTTTACCTTCGTGCATGAGGCCAAACAACTCTTGGCGAGGAATGTATTTTCCTTCGTTGTATCGTTCAGCATATTGCGCTGGGGTCATAATTTCAACTTCAATTTTATGATCCTTACTACGTGCATTTACTTCTGATTGAAAATCTTCAGCGGCACGCAAGAATAGGTATAGTGGATCATGTGCAACAACCCAACGAATTTTAGTAATTTTTTTCATTTGTTTTTTCCTAGTTAAATGATTTTGATGCTGACATGTGTAGAAACATGCTTACGGAAGCTGGCGTTCTGATGCAACACATCAGTAAAGGAGTTTGGCCGCTCCAGGCGTCAACTAAAATTCCGGCGACTTGCGACGCTGCTAGTTTTATTTAGTTCAGTTGATTTGCTTAAAAAACCAATTAACTAGTTTTTATATTAAAATTTAAAGTGATCATTGATTCCCGTGCTGTGATACGCAGCGTCACCCAAGTAGTAAAACGGACTGATAAAACCCACAAAACCCACAGGCCTGCCCATCTCGTTGTTAAAATATTTTGGATCAATATTATCTACCAAGTACTTTAACCCTGCTTGCCAAACTTGATAAACACGAGTGTCTTGGAAGTTGGCGTAGAACCATTGATCCATTTCGTTGTAAAAACTGTTGGTAGGTTTGGACGTTTGAAATGTGGCAGGATCGTAATCGGGGTACAACAGTGGTTTAATGATGTGTTCAAACGTGGTGCGTTGTGCAAAACTGTAGTTGGGCCACCGCGCCAGATGTTGTAGATATTTGTTAGAAGGTAAATCAAACCACCTGCGAATTGTGTGAGCCTGTTTGCATAGCAACTCTGGTAGGTCTGGAGACCAAAAAAAATATTCATTAGTGATGTTGTCCCACTGCCCCACTTCAGGATTGGCACAGTTGGCTTGCACATCCATAAAGTACAGATACCATTTTGAATCTTTGATACAGACCTTGGGCTTGTCAATTCCCCATAGCATGCACACGCTCCGTCCCCGATCCAAGGTTATCTTATGACTGTCTACTGCGTCCACGGTGTGTTTGAATACGTGCCCTGGCTGAAAATAATCTTTGGTGCGATACACCCAAGATTCGTCGTGATTGCTGGACAACATGTCTTCGGAATAGTCATGAATTGTGATTTTAGTTTTTGGTGAATGTGTAGAAATCCATTGCAACAGTGGTTGTGCAGCGTACTTCCACTCACTAAGTGTGTTCTCAGGTTTAGTATTGAACGGATCGTCGGTGACATTTTTTTCCCCTGTCTTGGGATACCGAAAAACCACTTCGTCTAGGTGTATGCCGTTGAGTATAAAACTAAATGCAGCCGTAGCACTGTCGCCGCCGCCGGATACTTCTAATCTTATGTAGTCGTACCGGTCTCTTAATTGCTGCGCACGAATTCTATACAGTTCTTTAATACTGAGTTCAGGTTCAGTACTCCAGTTGTACTGGTCAAACGTACTACGATTAAAATTCCACTCAGGAAACTGATTGAGTTTTGTGGCCTGTGTCAACGCCATGGGCTTGCTAAAAAATTTTTCTGTGCCAACCGTATAGTAACCCAACTTGGGGTTTTGTTCAATCTTGATCATTGTTAACCTAACTTGCAGTATATATTTGTTTCTACATGATGTCAAGAGAATATGGTGCTCTTACCAAGAATCGAACTTGGTGCTCGTCCTTACCAAGGACGTGTATTGCCGTTATACTATAAGAGCCAAAGAAAAACCCAGCCGTAGCACACAACATTAAAAGAGGTCATGTGCCAGAGGGCTGGGCCGTGTTTTTATGGTGCGGGGTAAGGGAATCGAACCCTTGACAAAACGTTGGCAACGTTATATTTTACCATTAAACTAACCACGCAAAATTATCAAGCTACTTGGAGTGACCTGAAACGGTCAGCAGCATAGCTGGCAGCAAAAGCTTCGGGCTTGACAAAAGGAACCACATTACATGTGCCTTTGATGTAGCCAATTGCTTGTGAAATTACACAACTTGAACCATGCATTTCGTTGGGGTTGATGTCCAGGTGTACTTCAACCGCTCGGCCTTCTAGCACTTCAGCCAGTTTGAGATACAGCTCACTTACCTTGTAGACTTCTGTCATGAGTCGCATGGCAGGTTTGCCAGGTTTAGAGTCATAGTCGCGTTCGCGGTGTACTTCTCCAAACAGTTTGCAGCCGTTGTTGCCATTGATATGCACCACAATAGCCAGCACATAGTCAGCATGCCAGACGCCATCTATTTTGACACGTTCACTATCACAGCCGAGATATATTTTTGTTTCGGGAGTTTGAGCCCGGATAAATTCTGCCACCAGGTCAATGTTTAGTTTTTTCATCATCGTTTGCTTTCTATTTAACTCAAAAATTATTACAGTTTTGTTAATGGTGCCCCTGCTCAGATTCGAACTGAGAACATATACTCCCTTTTGAGGAGAGTGACTTTACCAATTTGTCCACAGGGGCTGGTAGGTCATAACGGTATCGAACCGCTGTGTCTAGGATGTCGACCTAGCGCTCTGCCTTTGAGCTAATGACCCAAAACATACAACTTATCACATTGTACTC
>Ga0181346_1001388_pt1 | contig 10669 bp, 3 predicted proteins | sample Su13VDMM15DN_FD_130100 | JGI IMG/M metagenome (GOLD analysis project Ga0181346, IMG submission 130100) | Freshwater viral communities from Lake Michigan, USA - Su13.VD.MM15.D.N | ecosystem: Environmental > Aquatic > Freshwater > Lake | place: USA: Michigan | collected 2013-07-15 | reverse complement strand
TTGACGTTAAGTTAGGGGGTAATCAAATATTGAAATTACAATTCTATCACGGATTAGGAATTAGTGATGTGCCTTCCGATACATTATGGTTAAGTGAGATAACAACTTACTTACCCCCTATTTTATTGGAGAATGGTCTTGGATTCAGTGTGGATAATACGGGTAGTAGTCCAAAATTTGTTGTTTATAATTTAGGTTGTGACCCTAACTTTAGAGATAAGACATTTGAATTAAATGTCGGAATAAACTTTTCAATTAATTGTAATTAATGTTTTATAATGCAAATGTAAATGGGGACTGTAATAGTTTAGGAAATGGTTCTATCCAAATATTTCCTATTGACGGTGTTGAGCCGTACACGATAGATTGGTTTAGTCCAAATTTAGGTGCCGACACCTTAATACCTAATGGAGGAAACTCAATAAGAACAGGTCTTAGTGGTGGGGTATACCAAGTTAGGATTAACGATTCTAACACTCCTCCTAATAATGAAATCTATGCAAACTTTTGGATTTCTACGGGTATGTGTCTTAATTTAGAGACAGTTATCGAAGCCAGTTGTGAAGGTAGTAATGGTATGTTATCCGTTACCGCGACAACACAAAATTATCCTGTAACTTATCAATTATACCAATTGTCAGGGTTAAATAGTACTCTTATTACAACTTCAGTTGCTGATGATATTCAAATATTTGATTCATTACCTACAGGAGTATATTATGTAACCGCAACTGATGATGGCGGTTGTACAGGTTCTACAGGAACTTGTATAATTAACGATTCAGGTAAATTTACATTTGGATTGTATACTATTGATGATTCCGCTTGTACCGATGGAAACACGGGGGCAATATATGTTACAGGTTTAACAGGTACATCACCTTACACATACGAATGGAATAGTAGTCCCTTAAATCAACCATCGTTAACAGGATTAACTGGTGGTTCATATTCTGTTACCGTAACTGATGCGAATAATTGTTCAATTACTGAAAGTGTCATAGTATCCGCGGCAACACAATTAGGAATTATTAATTTTGTCAATTCATCCCCAACTTGTTTTAATAATGATGGGCAAATTATTGTTAATTTATCAGGAGGTACTCCCCCATTCTATTATCAATTTTCAAATGGTGAAAACGATATAGACGGTAGTCGAAGTCACACATATAGTAACTTAGTTGCTGGAGCCTATACCATTATAGTTACCGACGCCTCATTATGTGTGGTATCAGGAGCTACGACTATTTTGACCCCAAATTCATTTACCTCAACAAATGTTGTAGTTAAAAATTCAACTTGTTCGAATGGAAGTGGGTCGATTACTATTTCAGGTGGTGGAGGACAAACCCCTTATATTTTTGAATTGAAAGATGTAAATGGAGTGGTACTTAGTACTAAAAATACTTCTCCAAGTGCGATTTTCAATAACTTATCGTCAGGAACGTATATTGTCACTATGACGACTCAAGGAGGTACTTGTACCTACACTAAAACTGTTGTAATTGAAAACACTCAACCATTTAATATATTCACAAACCCAATTGGAGGTACTTGTGGTAATCCAAATGGACAGGTAACTGTTTATGTTGATACTCCAGGAACTTATACATATCAAGTTGGTAGTCAAATTGTTGCAAATAGTACAAGTCAAAACGCAAACTTCAGTAATCTACCTGCAGGGTTTTACAACGCATTTGTTAGTGATGCAAATCCTGATAGTGAAGAGTGTACCATTAAAGTACCGTTTATTATTCCATCTTCAAGTAAGGTTACTTTTACATTATCAAGTACTTCTTGTGGTAATGGTAATGAAGGAACTGTAACTGCTTTAATTACGGGAGGAAAACCGCCATTTACATTCGGATGGTCGTCAAATGCTGGTAGTCAAACAGGTATATTTTTAACGGGTTTAACTGCAGGAACATACACATTAATGTTAACTGACGCGGACGGTTGTAAATCAACAAAAAGTGTTTCGGTTACTTGTAGTAGTAATGTTACAACATATTCATTATTTAATGTTTGTGATAGTGAATTTACTGAAAAAAGTGGTACCGAACAAGGGTTACAAGAAATGTTAAATGACGGATATCAAGTGCTAACTTCAGGAGAAACAGGTTGTTCTTTAACTGACGCAACTTTTACCGTACTTTTAGATATAGGAGGAACAGGATATACAAGTGAATTCTATACATCTACAGGATTGTTGGATTACCCAACGGATGAGGAATATGTTACCGCGTTAAGAAATCTATTAGATACTATACCAGGGATTGGGTCAATCATTATAAGTACTGAATCAAATACTATACAACTTAGTACCGATTGTTTAAAGACGTTATCGGATAAGAATGTCAACATACGACTGATGATAGATTATAATCTTTGTTGTACTGATGATTAATGTTTTAGAAGAAGATAGAAATGAATTAAAAATAATATTGAAATCCCTTAATTATTTGGAATTAAATATTTATAAAAAAAGATAATAAAATTTGGGAGCGTCAATAACAATAACGAGTATTACAGGAGCATCACCATATCAAGTATATGTGTGTAACGTTCTTGGTGCTAACTGTAGTTACGTTGGTTCTGCTACAACTATGCCTTATACGGTAGTACTACCTGCAATGTATAATAGTGCCCCTGCAGTTATGATTAAAGTCATTGACGCAAATAACTGTGAGACTTTTATTATTTCCCCTTGTACTACACAACCAACTCCTGTTCCGACTGCTACGCCAATACCAACGCCTACACCTGTACCTACAAATACTCCAATACCAACGGCAACACCAACCGCAACACCTACACAAACACCAATAGGACCAACACCTACACCTACTCAAACACCTACACCTACACCAACACCTACACCAACGCCTGTTACTTATTATGCTTACTTAATTATTGACCCGTACAATGAAAGAGTGTCGCTTAATAATTGGATGAGTACTCAAGGAAGTTCTTGGAGAGGGTATAATATTAATGCTCCTTCAACGGTGCAAGCGACGTTTGATTCTCAATTTAGTAACTATCTTGATTATACAGGATGGGGAGTTACTTCACCAGCAATTAGAACGGCACCAATTTCATCAACTTCAGGAGGATTTGACGCATTTGGAAACCCAATTTTAGCGTATACATTCCAAACTCACGAAGTTCCAAGTAGTCTATTAACCGCTCCTGAATTAGCTTGGTACACTTGGGTTGTTTCAACAACTGCAACAGGAGGACAAAAATATTCTACAATTTCTAACAATACTAATGGTAGTCCTCTTTTATTAACATCAAGGACTGCAAATAGTACTTATTATGGTATGACAGTTAACTACGCGGGAACTGCGATACCTGCAGGTACTTATCGAGTTTACTCAACATACGGAAACAACGCCTTTAAAATTGCTAACTTAGGTTTTAATTTATATTTTAGAGGGGGAAGTTTAGTACCTTAAGATATTTAATATATGATGAGCTTTAATTATAAAAACCCACTTTCTTCTACGGTCATATTTGAACCAACTTCGGTATTACGATACGACGATACTGGCACAAACTTTAGTGTCGAGGGTGTTGGTGGTTATATGGAGGTATACAATCTAACTGATTTAGATTGGACCATCCCTAATGCCGTATTAATTAATGGTGGACTTGTTTTATATGATGAAAACATTATCCCTATTTCATTTTCGTATAATGTACCATATGCGATTCCCGACCAATTAAATTTAAATGACGACCAAATATCTTCAGGAAGAAGAAGACTTGGTATGTTAGTTTATGTATATGAAACAGACCAAGTTTATCAATATTATATCCCAAACTATGATACTGTTTGGAATAGTGCGGAATCTGTGGGTTCTATTGTTGATATTGGTTCAGGTTATATAGCCCAAAATGACACTCCACAAGGAACTACATTTGTTAATTATTGGACAGGTTCCACAATTGAAGGTGTTAATGGAGTGACTAGAGAAGATGCGAGATGGAGAATTTACCCTAAAGATTGTTGTTTAACGGGAGGAACTTATTTTTCAGGAACAAGTGAAATTGTATTATATAATAGTGATGGTACAGTTGTAAATATTACAGGTATTACTGTGAGTAATTCGGGTTCATCAGGAACTAACGGAACTTCGGGTTCATCAGGTACTTCAGGTATTAACGGTACTTCAGGAACAAATGGTTCAAGTGGGGCTAGCGGTACTTCAGGAACAAATGGTTCAAGTGGGGCTAGCGGTTCTTCAGGAACAAATGGTTCAAGTGGGGCTAGCGGTTCTTCAGGAACAAATGGTTCAAGCGGCACAAGTGGGTCTTCAGGTATTAACGGTTCAAGTGGAACTAGTGGGTCTTCAGGTATTAACGGTTCTTCAGGAACAAATGGTTCAAGTGGGGCTAGCGGTTCTTCAGGAGAAAGTGGTACTTCAGGAACGGATGGTTCTTCGGGTACATCGGGTTCTTCAGGAGAAAATGGCTCTTCAGGTGTTAGTGGTACTTCAGGAACAAGTGGTTCGTCAGGAACAAATGGTTCGAGTGGAACTTCAGGTTCGAGCGGGACAAATGGGTCTTCAGGTACAGACGGTTCTTCAGGAACAAGTGGTACTGACGGTAGTTCAGGAGCCTCAGCGGCGGTAGGTTGTTGGAATTGGGGGTCTAATCCACCATTTTCAGGGGAATTTAGAAGCAATGGCTCAACAGGATTAGGACCAAGTACAAATACTCTATATATTAGTGATATTACAAATAATTCTGTTGATTTAGACACATATTTGAACACTATTACTATAGGTTCAGTTATTAAGATAACTTTAGGTGGAACCCATTTATTTCAAGTAACTTCTAATACGGACTCTGGTACTTACCATACATTTGGAGTAACATATTTATCGGGTCTTAGTCTTGCTCCCATTATCGGAGCATCAGGATGTTTAGATTTTTATGTTGCAGGTACTAACGGAACTTCAGGAACAAGCGGTTCATCGGGTACAAGTGGTTTGTCAGGTTCAAGTGGTACAGATGGTTCATCGGGAACTTCAGGTTCTTCGGGAGTTGATGGTATAAATGGAACCGATGGTTCAAGTGGTACTTCAGGTTCATCAGGAACTGATGGTAGTTCGGGTACATCGGGCTCAAGTGGGACGGATGGTTCTTCAGGAACAAGTGGTACAGACGGTTCTTCAGGAACTTCAGGTTCTAGTGGAACCGATGGTTCATCAGGAACTTCAGGGTCTTCGGGTACTTCAGGAACTTCAGGTTCAAGTGGTACATCTGGAACTAATGGCTCAAGTGGTACATCTGGAACTAATGGCTCAAGTGGTACTTCAGGTTCATCAGGAACTTCAGGTTCAAGTGGAACGGATGGCTCTTCAGGAACTAGTGGTTCATCAGGTGTTGACGGAATAAATGGGACTGATGGTAGTTCGGGTACTTCAGGATCATCGGGTACAGACGGTTCTTCGGGAACTAGTGGCACTGATGGTTCAAGTGGTACAGATGGTTCTTCAGGTACATCAGGTTCAAGCGGAACGGATGGTTCATCAGGAACTAGTGGTACTGACGGTAGTTCAGGTACATCAGGTTCAAGTGGAACGGATGGTTCATCAGGTACTAGTGGTACAGATGGTTCTTCTGGTACTGATGGTAGTTCAGGTACTTCAGGTTCAAGTGGAACTAATGGTTCTTCAGGAACTGACGGTTCATCAGGTACTAGCGGTTCATCAGGTGTTGACGGAATAAATGGAACTGACGGCTCAAGTGGTACGTCAGGTTCTTCAGGTATAGATGGTTCTTCAGGTACATCAGGTTCTTCAGGAACTTCAGGTTCATCGGGAACAGACGGTAGTTCAGGAACAAGTGGTACGGATGGGTCTTCGGGTACTAATGGTAGTTCAGGAACTTCAGGTTCAAGTGGTACAGATGGTTCATCAGGTACAGACGGTTCTTCAGGGACTAGCGGTACGGATGGTTCTTCGGGTACTAATGGTAGTTCAGGAACTTCAGGTTCAAGTGGTACAGACGGCTCAAGCGGTATTGATGGTAGTTCAGGAACTAGCGGTTCATCAGGTGTTGATGGTATAAACGGAACAGATGGCTCAAGTGGTACATCAGGTTCGTCAGGTATAGATGGAACTTCGGGTACATCAGGAACTAATGGTTCTTCAGGGACATCAGGTTCTTCAGGAACTAGCGGTACTTCAGGTACTAACGGTTCAAGTGGAACTTCAGGAACAAATGGTTCTTCTGGTACTTCAGGTTCGTCAGGTACAGACGGTTCTTCAGGAACTAGTGGTACTGACGGTAGTTCAGGTACTAATGGTTCTTCAGGGACAAATGGTTCAAGTGGAACTTCAGGGACTTCAGGAACCAATGGTTCTAGCGGAACTTCAGGTTCATCAGGGGTTGATGGTATAAATGGTACTGATGGTAGTTCAGGAACTTCAGGTTCGTCAGGTACAGACGGTTCTTCAGGAACTAGTGGTACTGACGGTAGTTCAGGTACATCAGGTTCAAGCGGAACGGATGGTTCTTCAGGGACTAGTGGTACTGACGGTAGTTCAGGGACTTCAGGTTCAAGTGGAACAAATGGTTCAAGTGGAACAAATGGTTCAAGTGGAACAAATGGTTCGTCAGGAACTAGCGGTACATCAGGAACAAATGGTTCAAGCGGTACATCAGGAGTAAATGGAACTTCGGGAACAAATGGTTCTTCAGGAACTAGTGGTTCTTCAGGGTCTTCAGGTGTTGACGGAATAAATGGAACTGACGGCTCAAGTGGTACGTCAGGTTCTTCAGGTATAGACGGTACTTCAGGTACAAGTGGAACATCAGGTTCGTCAGGAACTAGTGGTTCATCAGGGACTAGCGGTACTTCAGGCACTAACGGTTCAAGTGGAACTTCAGGTTCAAGTGGAACTTCAGGAACTAATGGTTCGTCAGGAACTAATGGTTCGTCAGGAACTAATGGTTCATCAGGGACTAGCGGTACTTCAGGTACTAACGGTTCAAGTGGAACTTCAGGTTCATCAGGTATAGACGGGACATCAGGAACAAGTGGTTCGTCAGGTGTTGATGGTATAAATGGTACTGATGGTAGTTCAGGAACATCAGGCTCAAGTGGTACTGACGGTTCTTCAGGTACTAGCGGTACCGATGGTAGTTCAGGAACTTCAGGTTCTAGTGGTACTGACGGTAGTTCAGGTACTTCAGGTACTTCGGGTACTAGCGGTACAGATGGTTCTTCAGGTACATCAGGTTCATCAGGAACAAGTGGTACAAGCGGTTCAAGTGGTACAAACGGTTCGTCAGGAACAAGTGGTTCATCAGGAACTAACGGTTCAAGCGGTACATCAGGAACTGACGGTTCATCGGGAACAAGTGGTTCTTCAGGTGTTGATGGTATAAATGGAACCGACGGTTCAAGTGGAACATCAGGTTCTTCAGGTACCGACGGTTCTTCAGGAGCCAGCGGAACTTCAGGAACATCAGGTTCAAGTGGTACTAGTGGAACTAATGGTTCTTCAGGAACAAGTGGTACTTCAGGAACTAACGGTTCTTCAGGAACTAATGGTTCAAGCGGTACTTCAGGAACTAATGGGTCAAGTGGTACTAATGGTTCTTCAGGAACAAATGGTTCAAGTGGTACGTCAGGTAAAAATGGAACTGCTGGAACTAGCGGAACATCAGGAACTAACGGTTCTTCGGGAACTAGTGGTTCGTCAGGTGTTGATGGTATAAACGGAACAGATGGCTCAAGTGGTACATCAGGTTCGTCAGGTATAGATGGAACTTCGGGTACATCAGGAAGTTCAGGTACATCAGGAACTTCAGGTTCAAGTGGTACAAATGGTTCAAGTGGAACTTCAGGTTCTTCAGGAACAAATGGTTCTTCAGGAACTAGTGGTTCAAGTGGAACATCAGGAACTAGTGGTACCTCAGGGACTAATGGCTCAAGCGGTACTTCAGGTAGTTCGGGGACAAATGGTTCTAGTGGAACTTCGGGAACATCAGGTTCAAGCGGTAAAAATGGTACTAGCGGTACGTCAGGCACAAGTGGTTCATCAGGTGTTGATGGTATAAATGGTACTGATGGTTCAAGTGGTACATCAGGTTCAAGTGGAACAAATGGTTCATCTGGAACATCAGGTTCTTCAGGTACATCAGGGACAAATGGTTCAAGTGGAACTTCAGGTTCTTCAGGTACAAATGGTTCAAGTGGTACTTCGGGTGTAAACGGAACATCAGGAACATCAGGGACAAGTGGTACATCAGGTACTAATGGTTCTTCAGGTACTAATGGTTCTTCAGGAACATCAGGTTCTTCAGGAACAAATGGTTCTTCAGGAACTAGCGGTACTTCAGGTTCTTCGGGAACAAATGGTTCTTCAGGAACTAGTGGTTCATCAGGAACTAGTGGAACAAACGGTTCGTCAGGAACATCAGGTTCAAGTGGGACAAATGGTTCATCAGGAACTTCAGGTAAGAATGGAACATCAGGAACAAGTGGGACTTCAGGTACAAGTGGAACAAATGGTTCTTCTGGTACTTCAGGAACTAGCGGTTCATCAGGTGTTGATGGTATAAATGGTACTGATGGTTCATCAGGAACTTCGGGGTCTTCGGGTATTGATGGTACATCAGGAACTTCAGGTTCGTCGGGTACTTCAGGTAAGAATGGAACTTCAGGAACTAGCGGAACTTCAGGGACTAATGGTTCAAGCGGTACTTCAGGTAGTTCAGGGACAAATGGTTCTAGCGGTACTTCGGGGGTAAATGGAACTTCAGGAACAAATGGTTCTTCAGGAACATCAGGTTCGTCAGGAACAAGTGGTACTTCGGGTACTAATGGCTCTTCGGGTACTAACGGTTCTTCAGGTACTAACGGTTCTTCGGGTACTAACGGTTCAAGTGGAACATCGGGAACAAATGGTTCAAGTGGAACATCGGGAACAAATGGTTCAAGTGGAACTTCAGGTACGAGCGGTACTAACGGTTCTTCAGGTACAAGCGGTACTAACGGTTCTTCAGGAACAAATGGTTCTAGCGGTACTTCAGGTTCTTCAGGAACTAGTGGAACATCAGGAACAAATGGTTCTTCAGGAACATCAGGTACAAATGGTTCAAGTGGAACTTCAGGTACAAGCGGTACTAATGGTTCTTCAGGAACAAATGGTTCAAGTGGAACGTCAGGTAAAAACGGAACTTCAGGTACTTCAGGCACGTCGGGAACAAGTGGAACCAATGGTTCATCAGGTACTAGCGGTTCATCAGGTGTTGACGGAATAAACGGAACAGATGGCTCAAGTGGTACATCAGGTTCGTCAGGTACAGACGGTTCAAGTGGTGCTAGTGGAACTTCAGGTACAAGCGGAACTAATGGTTCTTCAGGAACAAGTGGTTCATCAGGAACTAACGGTTCTTCAGGGACATCAGGTAAAAATGGAACATCTGGTACTAGTGGAACGTCAGGAACTAACGGTTCTTCGGGGACTAACGGTTCTTCGGGGACTAACGGTTCTTCGGGAACATCTGGAACTAGTGGAACAAGTGGAACTAATGGTTCATCAGGTACGAATGGTTCAAGCGGAACCTCAGGTTCTTCAGGTACTAGCGGCACTTCAGGAGTTAGCGGTACTTCAGGAACTAACGGTTCAAGTGGTACTTCAGGAACTAACGGTTCTTCAGGAACTAATGGTTCAAGCGGTACTTCAGGAACAAATGGTTCGTCAGGTACTAGTGGAACTTCAGGAACAAACGGTTCATCAGGTATAAATGGTACTTCAGGAACTAATGGTTCTTCAGGAACATCAGGAACTAACGGTTCGTCAGGTACTAGTGGAACTTCAGGAACAAATGGTTCTAGCGGTACTTCAGGAGCAAACGGTACTTCAGGAACTAGTGGAACTTCAGGAACAAATGGTTCTTCAGGAACAAATGGTTCTAGCGGTACTTCAGGTAAAAATGGAACTTCGGGCACTTCAGGCACTAGCGGTACGTCAGGAACATCAGGAACAAATGGTTCTTCAGGGACAAATGGTTCTTCAGGAACTAGCGGTACTTCGGGGACTAATGGTTCAAGTGGCACATCAGGAGCAAATGGAACTTCAGGGACAAATGGTTCAAGTGGTACATCAGGGACATCAGGAACTAATGGTTCTTCGGGAACTAACGGTTCATCAGGAACTAATGGTTCTTCAGGAACTTCAGGAACAAGCGGAACCAATGGTTCTTCGGGAACTAATGGGTCTTCGGGAACTAATGGGTCAAGTGGAACTTCAGGTAAAAACGGGACTTCAGGAACATCAGGAACATCAGGAACATCAGGTTCTTCAGGTATAGATGGTACATCAGGCTCATCAGGGGTTGATGGTATAAATGGGACCGATGGTTCAAGTGGTACATCAGGTTCATCAGGTATAAATGGTACATCGGGTACTTCAGGTTCAAGTGGAACTTCAGGAACGAATGGTTCTTCAGGAACAAGTGGTTCGTCAGGAACAAATGGTTCAAGTGGCACATCAGGTAAAAACGGTACTTCAGGTACGTCGGGAACAAGCGGAACAAATGGTTCAAGTGGAACATCGGGAACTAATGGGTCTTCAGGAACTTCAGGAACAAATGGTTCTTCAGGAACAAATGGTTCAAGTGGTACTTCAGGTGTAAACGGAAC
>Ga0181346_1001381_pt1 | contig 10688 bp, 18 predicted proteins | sample Su13VDMM15DN_FD_130100 | JGI IMG/M metagenome (GOLD analysis project Ga0181346, IMG submission 130100) | Freshwater viral communities from Lake Michigan, USA - Su13.VD.MM15.D.N | ecosystem: Environmental > Aquatic > Freshwater > Lake | place: USA: Michigan | collected 2013-07-15 | reverse complement strand
TGCGTTGACCACTTCTCTATCGTCTCCACAGGCTTTCCAAAGTGCGTTTGTCAGGACTAGGTTGTTGTGATGCAACCGGCGCAGTTCGGCAGCGACAACAAGATTGGCAAAGCGTTCAAGTTCTGGGACTGGCGCAACAGTTACGGTCTTGGAGCCGTCTGAATGGATAGCGACCACCTTTTCAAACCCAGCCTCACGCGCCATGCGGATGATGTCTAAACGTTCGTAGCGCACATAAAAAGCGTCTTCTTGTGTCATGTGTTTCCCCTTGCTCTGATGCGCTCACCGACTTCCTCATCCCAGACGTTGTGGTTGTCAAACATTGCAGCGCAAGCCTCACGCTCACTAGCGGCAACAAAGCTGGCAAAGGCTTTAAGGTAATAGATAAACTTCTCCCTATCTTTACCCATGCCGTAGAATGACAGACCAGAGGCGTCTGCCATGAGGATAATGTCATCTTCATTCATGTGTTGAGCTCCTTCAACCGGGCTTCTGCCCATCGCGCACCAGAAAGAAAACTGCTGTCGCCAGCGTATTCCTCAGGCATGTCTTTCCAAGTCAGCCCCTGCCACGGCTTGGCGTAAACCTGCGTGTCGTCGTCCTCGTCCCTCGCCGCACGGCGCAAAGCCTCTGCTTCGATCCTGCGGAATTCGTCTTCTTCGGAGTTCATAGCATGGCCCAGATAAATCCCGCAATTGCTGCGAGAAAAACAATCGTCATCAAGACTAGGATGATTGTTGTCGCCCAGTGCATGAGTTCGTCAATACCTGTGTAGTCGCCGTCATCCATGATATGTCTCCATTGCAAGTGTGTGTCGAGGCCAGAGAAGGGCACTGCTTTCAACTGCGCCGGCGTCCCGCAACTCCTGCACGCTCCAGAGTTTTGTGGGATTGTCCTTGCTAAAGCCGGGTGCCACGAAACAAGGAAGGCTGTAGTGCGGCAATAACTTTACCGCGTTCAGGATGTAAACCGCCTGCTCGGTTAGCTCCATTCGGTCAATCATATGTCTTTGCGCAATTTGTCTACGCTCCCCAGCAAGAGCCAGTTCTTCTTTGAGTCGGTAGTCAAGAACCTGATGCTCTTGACCCACCCGCGCATGTTGTGCCGGTTCACAGACCGCGGGGATAGCTCGTTGTCAAAGAGCTTTCGCGCGCGAGTTAAGTAAGCAACGTTCATTCTTTAGCCTCCCGCAAGATTTCTAACCGTTCGCGTGTGTTGCGGAGCGTGCAGTAGCGTTGGTGTAGCCGCTCCAGAATAGCCAACCGGCAATGACTCGCGCGTTCCGTGTTTAGCATAGCCAAAACTTCCGATTCGGTGAACGTGCTAAGTTCCCTGTTTAGTTTTCTCCAGTTCAATTTTTGCCTCCAGTTTTAAAATGAGTTGAGTTACGGTGTTGTACCAACGTGATGTAGCGTTGTGATGTTTTTCCCTGATGAGTAGCTCTTTTTTCGCTTTCTTTAACCGAAACGTGAGTTGCGTTAACCGTGTCATGTAAGTTCCTCCATTGCAATATCCGATACCGCGCGTTTGTCATGGAGCGCCGTCCATATCTTTTCATCCACAGTTTTTTCCGTTAGCAAAACGTACACCCATACGTCGTGCTTTTGCCCGCTGCGATGCAAACGCCCGATAGCTTGTTCGTACAATTCCAGTGACCACGGCAATGAAAGGAACACGCATTTGTTGCCGCCATGTTGGAGGTTCAGGCCATGCCCAGCCGACTTAGGATGCGCCAGCAGCAGTTCAATCTTGCCCGCGTTCCACCGCTCGATGGCGTCTGGCTCGTCCAACGTTTGCGCGTGGGGGAAACGTCGCTTAAGTTCGGCCAACTCTTCCCGGTAGGTGTAGAAGACTAGCGTGCTCGCGCGCTGATTTTCTTCCAGTAAATTTTCAAGCGCGTCAAATTTATGTTGGCTCATCCAAATCGGTTTTTGCTCCACCGCAAACTTGCCCGGGTCTTGCGTAGCGTAGGACGTTGTTTCGTAGACAAAACCAGACGCCATTTGCTGCAGCTTGCCTGTGACAACCCCGGCGTTGGCAGCGATGATTTTGGCGGTCGGTAACTCGAGCACAAACGTTGCTTTCATCTTGTTGTACTCTGTTAAGTCCATCTCACAACTAATTTTGACTGTGTGCAAAAGCGGCAAGGTGTACTCGCCGGCCTCTAGCACAAACGTGGCGGGCTTGATGCGCGCCATGACGTGCTCAAGGCTGCCGTCCAGCGGTGCCCATTGGTTGTAGTCTCGGTTCACCATGTAGAAGTACTGTTGCTGAAACGCGCCTTTAGACCGGCCTAACAAACTCTCGTCAATGATCTTGCACTGGCCAAACACATCCTCCAAACCGTTGGAAGTGAACGAGCCGGTCAGCCCCCATCGAATGGGCACTTTGCTGATCAACTTGTGCAGCGCTTTGAACCTAGCGCCGCTGGGGTTCTTCAGCCGAGTCAACTCGTCGAACACAATGCAGTCAAAGCTCAAATGGGGCAAGGACTGCAAATTGTCGTAGTTGGTCACTACCACCTCACTCACAGATCTGAACGCCGCCTCGCGCTGTTTGGGCGTCCCCACGGCGACGCTAACACGCAAGCCCGGTGCCCACAGTTTGGCCTCCGCAAGCCAGACACTGACCGCCACCCGTTTGGGTGCCAGCACCAGAATTCGGTTAACATGACCGTTATGAAGCATGGCTTGCATAGCCGTCAAGGCAATGGCTGTCTTGCCCGCTCCAACAGGAGCGAGGATCATGGCCCGGTCGCACTCAAACAAAAATTTAACCGCGGTCTTCTGATAGGGTCTTAATGAAAGCATCTACTCCTTCTTTTGTCCACAGGACAATGTATTTTTGCCGCAGCGCCGCCATGTCACTGGCGAACAACCGTTGCAACTCTGACAGCCGGCCGCCCTTGGTCTTAAGTTCCACGAACCATGTGCTTCCGTCGGGCAAGCACACAATCCGGTCGGCCACACCACCCCGCCCGGGGCTAGTAAATTTCCACGCCCGCCCGCCCATTCTTTGCACCGCCCAGACCAGATGCTTCTCCACAAGTTTCTCAGACATTTCCGCATAATACCTGAAAAAAAGTTCTTGACAATCTTTTTTTTGTGCTAATATTCAACTACCCAATCCCGGGTGCAACAAAAAAAATTGATGCAACACAGTAAAATTGTTGGCGGTTCGACCGCTAAGCGGGTCATCAACTGCCCGGGCAGCGTGGCCCTTGTGGCCAAGATGCCGCCGCAAGCAAGCAACCGCTTCATGGCTGCAGGCTCAGCCCTGCACTCGGCCGTTGATCTGCTCATTAACAACGGCGCGGCTCCGCACACCTTGTTAGGCAAGACCTTTGAGGGTGTGGTTCTCGATGAGGATCATTGCGAAAAGCTGGAGAGCGCGCTCATGCTGTTGGACGAGGTAGATCCCGAAGAGGATATGAGCTTTACCACAGAAGCCCGCGTTGATTTTGGCGATTTGCTGCCGGGTGTTTTTGGCAGCACAGACGTGCTGGGTCGCATTGGCTCGCGCGCTGTTGTGCTGGACTGGAAATTTGGCGATGGCGTGATTGTGAGCGCCGAGGAGAACGAGCAACTGCTCTTCTACGCAGCGGCCGCCATGCGCACTCCCGCAACAAAGTGGGCCTTCGAGGGGGCTACTGAAATTGAATGCGTCATCGTCCAGCCGCCCTCCATACGGCGGTGGGTTACGACGGTGGGCAGAGTGCGTGAGTTCGAGCGCCAACTTGTCCACGCGGTCAAGCAATCAGAAAAACCAGACGCCCCATTGAACTTAGGTGAGCATTGCCGCTGGTGCACCGCCAAAGTTATTTGCCCGCAAATGACCGGCGCAGCCGACCGGACGTTGGCCGTTAAGATTGCCGATCTTGACGCGGGAAAAATTAGCCTGTTCTTAAAAAACGCAGATCTTTTGGACACTTGGATAAAAGACTTGCGTGAACTGGCGTTGTCAATGCTTGAGTCTGGGCAGAGTTTGCCCGACTTCAAGCTGGTCGCCTCACGGGCGACAAGATCATGGACTGACGCGGACAAGGCCAAGGTGGCTTTGTTTGCGTTCGGTCTAAATGAATCCGAGGTGGTGTCAGTTGTCTCTCCCGCGCAAGCTGAGAAAGCGTTGAAGAAACGCAAGCTCAAATTGCCAAAGGTGTTGACGGTCAGCATCAGTTCGGGTACCACCGTGGTGGATGCGGGTGACCCTCGCCCCGCCATTGTGGTTCCAAGGGTTAACCCCCTTCTTAAAATCGCGTAAAGGAAACAAAATGTCATTAGCTATTTTTAAAAACGCGGGCTTGCCCGCAGTGTCCAGTTTGTCCACTACCCTGCGCTCGTTGCAAAAAGAGAGTCTGGGCGTGGTATTTCTAAAGATGGACAAGAGCGGCCACTGGGTGTTCGGAGTGGACCGCGACGAAGTTGAGGCAGGGTCGCTGTGGGCCGTTAATCCATTCTCCTTTGTCCACGGGTATGTGGCATGGGGGATGGGGACTGCCTTGGGCGAGAAGACCGTGGCCATCACTGAGGCAAAGCCTGAAATGGGGGCTGCGCCTAACGGTGCCGAGAAAGGTTGGGAGTACCAAATGGGCGTGTCGTTGAAATGCACCAGCGGGGTCGATAAAGACCTTGAAGCACGGTTTATGACAAACTCACTTGGGGGCAAGCGTGCGCTGCAAGAGTTCGCCGCTGAAGTGGCCAATCAGATCGACAAAGACCCAAGCAAACCGGTGCCGATTGTGCTGCTGAAAAATTCAGACTACATGCACAAACTGTATTCGCGGCTCTACAACCCTGTTTTTGAAATCAAAAACTGGATTTCAATGGAAGGAGAAGCTGAAGTCGTATTGCCTGCGCCAAAACGTCGCCGCATGGCGGTCTAATTACTAATGCCCCTTCGGGGGCGTTGGCAACATGATCTGGCTCGATTTTGAAACGCGGAGCCGGTGCGACCTACGGTCCGCGGGGGTTTACAACTACGCTCAAGATTTATCTACCGATGTTCTGTGCATGTCCTACGCCTTTGGCGATGGAGATGTGCAGACTTGGTTACCCAACCAACCGTTGCCTGACTTGACCGGGCACCGCATCATGGCCCACAACGCGGCGTTTGAGCGGTTGGTTCTGTGGTACGTTTTGCAGATAAACATTCCACTAGAGCAGTTTTATTGCACCGCGACTCAGGCGCGCGCCAATTGTGCACCGGGGTCGTTGGAAGATGCAGGGCGGTTCATGGGATCGTCCATGAAGAAAGACCACCGGGGCGCGGCCTTGATCCGCAAGATGTCCATTCCGCCGTTTGAAGAGTCGCCCGAGTTGACCGCCGAAATGATAAGCTATTGCGAACAAGACGTGCGCTCTATGCGGGCTATTAGTCAGGCCATGCGCCCGTTATCTGACGAGGAGTTGAGCGACTACCACGTCAACGAGCGGATCAACGATCTGGGTGTCTTGGTTGACGTGCCGCTATGCCACGCGGCGGTGCGCTACGCCGGCGCTGAGGCGCTGGAGATCGCTCAGATTGTCAAGGAGGTATCCAAGGGTGCCCTCACCTCCGTGCGCTCCCCCAAGATGCGCCAGTGGGTCTGGGATCGTGTTGGCCCAGAGGCTCGGGCGCTGATGACCAAGGACGACAAGGTGAGCATCGACAAGACAGTCCGCGCCAACCTGCTCGCGTGCGATGACGTGCCCGCCGATGTGCAAGAAATTATCCAGTGTGCTGATGACTTGTGGGCCTCGTCTGTGGCCAAGTTTGGCCGCTTGGCCAGCCTTGCGGATGAAGAAGACGGGCGCGTTCGAGGCGCGTTTGTTTTTGCCGGGGGCTCGGCCACAGGCCGGGCGTCTAGTCACGGCGCGCAAGTCCACAACTTTACCCGCAAGTGTTCCAAAACCCCGCAAGCCACACGCGATGCGATGGTAGCTAAAGCGCCCATCGTGCCTAAGTTCGGCACACGGGTCACTGACGTGCTGCGAGAGATGCTACGGCCGTCTTTGATCCCTGCGCCGGGTAAACAGTTTGTGGTGGCTGACTGGTCTTCAGTTGAGGCTAGGGTAAACCCTTGGCTTTCAAACTGTGGCCAGAGCAAGCTGGACATTTTTACAAGGGGCGAAGATGTCTACAAGGTAAACGCGAGCGCCACATTCAAATGCGCTATCGAAGATGTCACCGCAGACCAGAGACAAATTGGCAAGGTGCAGGAGTTAGCGTGCGGGTTTGGCGGCGGTATCGGCGCGTTCGCTGCGATGGGCCGAGTCTACGGCGTCAATCTGTCTGACGCGCAATCACAGGCGATGGTTGGGGAATGGCGAGCAGCAAATAGGTGGGCGGTTAGCTTTTGGTCTGATCTTGAACGCGCCTTCACCGATGCGATGTACAAGCCAGACACCGCCTTTGCGGCGGGGCGGATCACGTACATGTTCGATGGCCAGCACCTGTGGTACGCGCTGCCTTCGGGCCGGCTGTTGTGCTACCCGTTTGCCAAGCGTGAGGCAGACGGCATAAGCTACGCAAAATCTGCATGGAAGCCAGCGCAAGATGCAAAAGAATGGCCGCGGCACCGGTTGTGGAAGGGGCTGGCGTGTGAGAATGTGACGCAAGCTGTGGCCAACGATTTGCTCCGCCACGCCTTGCGCCAACTCGACGGAGTCGTGCTGCATGTGCATGACGAGATAGTGCTTGAATGCGATACAAATGAGGTGGAGCGAGCTATGCGCCGCCTTGATGAAATTATGTGCACCCCGCCCGCTTGGGCACAAGGTCTTCCTCTTAACGTTGAATGCGCGCCGATGGCGCGGTACGGAAAATAATGAAAAATACTTTTATTCGTTTCTTGATGTCTCTCGCTCAAGAAGGGGAAACGCTGTTGCTGGTCAAGCAAAAGCCACTGCGCCCTGAGCAGCACTACAAGGACGGCAGTGTCAAGTGCGCATGGCCCGCCTTCCTGCCTGAGTTCTACGACGGGAGGGGCTCATGGTTTGCAAACACCGCGCTCTTCAGTCTGGAGAGCATGGGGTCAAAGATCAGCGCGAGCATTGTTCACGCTAAATTCTGCGGCGTGTTGATGCTAGATGACGTTGGCACCAAGTCCAAGGTTCCGCTGTTGAAACCGACTTGGATTATGGAAACGTCGCCCGGAAATTTTCAATGGGGCTACGTGTTCAGCCATCAACCCACAACGGGTGAGTTTGCAGCCGCAATCAAAGCTATCGCCGCTGCAGGGTACACAGACCCGGGCGCAATCAATCCAGTTCGCAACTTCCGACTGCCGTGGTCGATCAACCTGAAGAATAATTTTTACGCCGCCCTCATTGAATTTCATCCTGAGCGCGATTTCACATTGCCCGAGATCTGTGACGGTCTGGGCGTGGTTCCGGGGCCGGCGGACACCGCAGTCATCCGCGCGATTAAGCTTGATGATGATGGCGGCGATGATGTGCTGGCTTGGCTGAGCAGCCGCGGCGAGGTACTCGAGCAAATCAATTCCTCGGGCTGGCTCGGCGTCGTCTGCCCCAACGCCGTTGAGCATACGGATGGCAATCCATCAGGGCGTTACGCACCGCTAAACCGCGCCTACAAATGCTTGCATGGCCATTGCAGCGATTGGGATAGCAGAAAATTTTTGGGGTGGGTGACAGAGCAGGGCGGCCCTAAACACGATCATGGCCTGCGAGAAAACATACTGGTCAAGTCGCTGAGCACCGCGCTTGCAAAGATAACGCCGCCGCACAAAAAAGACACTACGGTCGAGGAGTCGGATCTACGCGAATCATTTCGGACGGAGATGTCGGAATGGTGGACTCGCTTTGCCTACGTCATCTCGGACGATGCCTTTTTTGATGTGGCTTCGCGGCATGAAATACCCCGCCCAACTTTCAACGCGTTGTTCCGGCACCTCAATTGCCGCTCAGTCAATACCCGGCGAAAAATAGAGGCGTCTATTGCGTTTGACGAGGGCCGAGAAAGCAATGGCGCGCCGTCGGTCTTGGCCATCACTTACGCCGCGGGTGAAAGTGTGCTGGTAAAACGAGACGGCGAAGTGTATGGCAATCGGTGGTGCAACGCGCGGCCTCTTGTGACTTCTGGCGATGCCACGATGTGGCTTGATCATTGCCGAACACTGGTGCCCAACCCGGACGAGCTAGAGCACATTCTTAACGCGATGGCGTTCAAAGTACAACACCCCGAGATCAAGATCAACCACGCCATACTGCACGGGGGCGTCGAGGGCTGCGGCAAGGACACGATGTGGGCTCCCTTCATTTGGGCCATCTGTGGCCCGAATCTGAAGAACCGCGGCATCATGGACAACGAAACTATTTCGAGCCAGTGGGGTTACCAGCTTGAGTCGGAGATCTTGATCATCAACGAATTGCGCGAGCCTGACGCTGCCCAACGCCGCGCGTTCGCAAACAAATTGAAGCCTATTATTGCTTCTCCCCCTGAAATGCTGCCGGTGAACCGCAAAGGGCTCCACCCCTACATGATGCTGAACCGAGTCTTTGTGCTGGCTTTCACAAACGACATGAGCCCCATTTCTCTGGCTTCGCAGGATCGTCGCTGGTTTTGCGTCTGGTCGCATTGCGCGCGCATGGCCCCCGATGCCGCTAGCGCTATGTGGACGTGGTATCAAAACGGCGGCTATGAAGCGGTAGGCGCGTTTCTATACGCCCGAAAAGTAGCTAGGTTTAATCCTTCCGCGCCGCCGCCGATGACTGAGTTCAAGCAAAACCTGATCGAGCACGGCATGTCCACGGCTGAGTCGGTCTTGGTAGACTTGATGAAGTCTAGGCGTGGAGAATTTGCCGCCGGGGTCATTGCCGCGCCCTTCCATGTGATCTGTAACAATGTGCTGCTCCACATGCCAGCCGGGATTAAAGTCCCACAGGCGGCGCTGTTCCACGCCTTGCAGGAGGCCGGCTGGCGCGACATGGGCCGGCTAACCGCCGTGGGCCTGACCAGCACCCGCCATGTGTACTGCGCGCCTGAGTTGGCGCACTATTCAAAATCCGATCTTCGGCGCATGTGCGAAAAGCCTACGGCCACAATTGTGGACTTGCGCGCGGTCAGCTAAAAAAAAGCCCCTCTTTCGAGGGGCTAGCAACTGCAGGGCTATTCTACCTTGTCGATTATGGCCAAGCAGCGCCGCGCACAGTCCCGCCATGCGTCTTGGTTGATGATGGTGTGGGGTGGCCAGTCGGCCGCCTCGAGCGTTAGCTGCGAGTACTTGTAGACCGCCTCGATCACGTAGGCGTCCGTCAGGCCGCCGTCCAGAAGTTTCATTATGGTTTCAGACATTTTTTTACCTTAGTTTTTGAATAGCCGCCGCAATCACCAGAATGATAATTGCCGCGAGCACAATTAAGCCGCGCATCAGAAATTGAAGTCGTAAAATTTTTTCGGGGCCTCGGCTAGCAAGAACGTATTGCCCCACCGATCCCGCCACCCGTTTTTGCCGAGCCTGATGCGCTGCACGCGATTGGCAGGGTTGCCGATGATCTCCCATTTTTGCCCCTGCTGGTTGACGCAATGGTACCCGTCCCATGCCAGCAGATACGAGTCGTCTCGCACGGTGTCCATTTCGCGGATCTCTAACGTTTTGTCGCTGACGCGCCGCACGATCTCATGTGGGTTTATGTCGCTGTAGCCGTGGTGGTTTGCGTACATTATTTTATCTCCTGTTTAATTCGGCGCGCCACAGGCCCACGCCACGATTTTGCGTTAGCGCCAAAATACAGCAGAATTTCAACTGCCGAATCCGCGCCATAGTAGTCTGTGACTTTGTCGAGCGAGTGCATAGCCCTCAGATAGGGCCGAGCGGCGAAATGCACATTGGCCCAATCGTTTTCGATCTCGTTTGCGATTTCAAATATGGGCCTCATGTCAGATCCTCCACCGATTCAACAGTCCAAAAATCAATTTCGTGGGGCGGCACTTGCGCCAGCGCTTTGTCCTCGGCCTCGTCTGGATTGTCGGCCTCCACGGTTAAAACCAGATACGCCTCTTTCCTTAGTTCGACTTCAAATTTCATGTCAACTCCTCATGTAAACCCAGCCACAACTCGGCTGTAAGAATGTCACCCATCAACCACCAGCCCACGGTGCGGTCGTCGGGCATGAGCCCGTACACATGGACGTGGTCGCTGCGACTCCAACCCTTGAAGGACAAGTGACGGGTGATCCGATAACGGCCATACTTGGCACGCAGCGCGGCGCGTAGTGTTTCGCGTGGTATTGCTTTCATGTCAACTCCTCAGGTATCTCGACTTCATCGCCGAGTTTGCTTGCCACGTAGCAGCGCATGGCTGCGACTAGGGGTGTGGGGCCAGACTCACAAACCCCTTTGGGTGCCCACTGGATGGAAGTCCACTTGTCTCGCTCATCGGTGAAACTAGGGCGCACCAACAAACCCTCCCGCTCAATGATCGGCCCGCCTATCGCCCAGTTGGTTGAGTAATAGGGTAATCCGTTGCCGTCATCTGGTGCACCTAATGCATGGGCTACAGCCCGGTCAAGGGCAGCGCCTGTTAACTCTGCTGTTTTCATTGCTCTCTCCTAAAAGTCGGAACAAAGTCCGAGAAACTGCTGGTGAACCGCACCGGCACGGCTGCTTACGCGCAGACGATCTCTTTGGTTTCCTCGCGCACCATGCGCTCGGTTACGCCGGTTACGACGATGCGACACAGGGGGCTA
>Ga0181346_1001380_pt1 | contig 10693 bp, 8 predicted proteins | sample Su13VDMM15DN_FD_130100 | JGI IMG/M metagenome (GOLD analysis project Ga0181346, IMG submission 130100) | Freshwater viral communities from Lake Michigan, USA - Su13.VD.MM15.D.N | ecosystem: Environmental > Aquatic > Freshwater > Lake | place: USA: Michigan | collected 2013-07-15 | reverse complement strand
AGTTTTACAAAACAAGTCACAAGAGTTACTGAAACCAAAACGAATGACATTAATGGAAGAATTAAAATTAAAACAACAAACAATGTTAAAAAAAGACGACTTTTAATCACTTACATCACTTTCAGGGACATAATCTTCATCACTTTCTTCATCACTTTGACTTTCAAATTGAACATTAGATGGAAATTGTTGTTGTAAAAAAACAATTGAAATTTCATCGCAACACGTTTTACACAAACCATTTGTTGTGGAAATATGTTTGTAGCAGACATTTTTTTTGCAAGTTGTGCAACGTTTCATACAATTCTTACATATTCTATCATCACAAATAAAACATATTTTTGTATGAGGATAACAAACAGTTTCCGTACAACTACCACAATTAGTCAATTCACCACAATCAGCATTCATATAACAAAAAACTTCCCAACAACAACAGCATTGATTACTATGCACTTGACAAAAAGCATTTTTACATTTTTTGCATTTTTGAGATTCTCCTTCACAATAATCATCTTTTAATAAACAATATTTATCTGGAGCAGGCGGAATAAGTTTATTACGGCATTCAGGACATAAACACTCCTTGTTTATCTTATAACCATCTAAAAAGCATTTTAAACAAGTTAGATGACCACATTTTCCAATGACTTTTGACTTTTCTACCAATGATTCATAACAAACAATGCATTCTTTATCAACAATAATGTTTGTTAATGTATGACCCTGAATAATAACTTTGTCTGTATGTTTCTTTCCTTTTTCATTCAATGCTTGAATAGCTTGTCTAATATAATCTTTATTTTCTTCATTGATACCAACATCATAATAAAGCGGATGTTTTTGTTGTAAATGTAATTGTAACTTGGATACTGTCTTAAAATAATGACGAACATTTAATTTACTTGTATTGCAATCTAAAACAGGACAAAAGTAAATAGATGTTTCTTTTTTACCTTGTTTTTCTTTTTTTGTATTCTCAAAAGAAAAAACAGTTGTTATAAATTGACCAGAAGGCTTTGATTCCATTATTGCTAAACGTAATTCTATTACTTGTATAAGAGTGACAACTACAATAAGAGTTGTTAAAACAAACCTAAGTCATTTTTTTTTGGCAGTTTCACTCCTAAAAATACATTTAGATAAACATATTTTTATCTAAATGAAGTATAAGACAAGAAGAAACAATGAAAGCCAATACTCCTTTAAAGTTAATTGATGGAAAACTCTTTGAATCACCAACCAATTACAATTTTGTTGAGAAAAAAAAGCTTTTAACAACCATTACAGGAAGCCCAATTGAAATTGCTAGAACAAGTCAATGCACCATAGAAAACTTTACACAATTACAAGATGTCGTACTTATTTCAACAGACAAAGAAGAATCAAGTGCTAAAAAAACGTTTAATTACTTTACAAAAGAATGGTTGTTTGATGATGATAAAGTTACAGAACAATTTTTTTTACCAATACACACAAATATGAAATGTTACCTCAATACAAACTTGATAATGATAAATTGGGACAATTCTTTGCTTTAAAACCTTATTTTGATGTAGATTATGATGTCAGTAAGATGAATGTTCCACTAACAATTGAACAAATGATGCATCGTAAAGATATTTTTATTCAAATTGTTATGGATACTTTTAATGAATGGTTTTTTCTTGTAGATGAAGTTAAACTAATTTTAGATGACTTTATGGTTTTAGAAAGTTGTGACGTGGAGAAGAAAATGTCATTTCATATACGTATTCAAAACAAATTATGTTTTAAAAACAATGATGAAATGAAAAAAGTTGTGAAAATTTTTAATGAAGATGTTTTAATTAAAAACGAAATGTATGGGAATTTATTTTTAAGAGATACAGATAAAGTATGTATTGTTGATTATGCAGTTTATGACGTTGATAGAAATATACGTATGGTAAATCAATCTAAAATTGGAAGTTATCGAACATTAAACTTATTAACAAAACAGTTTCATATCAAAGACACATTAATACGTTTGTATAAAGGATTTGAAGGTAGAAAGATGGTAAATATTAAACCTTTTGAAGAAAGATATGAAGAAATTGGAGGAACAAGAAAGACAAAAGAAGTAATTATTCGTGATGAGAATGGTATAGTAACCATAAAAAAAGAAAAAATTGCAGATTATACATTTCGATTAAAAGGAAATACATTACAAAAGTTTTTTAATCTTGAAGACAAACAATTAACAAGTTTTCCAAATTGGAAACGTTTTTTGTATAAGATACCAAATGGAGAAAGAGCTAATCCTATTGAATTTCCAGAACAACCATTAGAAATTTACCGTAATATTGGATGGGCAATATATGCTTCTTGTGATGACAAAAAAGAAGGATTGCAAGAGTATATAAAATGGTGTTCATTATCTCCTGATTACAATAAGACAAATTCAACAGATACACACGCTAAAAACATTTTTAATGATACAAAAAAATTTAAAGATGAATATAGTAACGAATATTACAAATTTGATGATATATATTTAAAAAAATTGGCTTATACAACAGACCCATTTTATTTTAATTGTTCGTTTGAAGTTTTAAATACTTATTTTTCATTAAACAAAAAGACATTTCGTTGTATTCAAGAAAAATCACAATTTGTAAGTCAAGAAGGAACAGAAGATGAAAATAACATTTTTTGTATTGAAAAGTTTATTGTAATTGATGCATATATGGGCAAAGGTAAAACAACAGCTATAAAACGTATTATTGAACAATATGATTCTGTATTGTTTTTAAGTTCAAGACAAACTTTTGCATCTTGGATTGCAAGTGAATTTAATTTGAATGATTATCAGCAAAGCGTGCAAGGTAAAAAGTTAGTTATAAGTATTGAAAGTATATGGAAAGCTCCAAAAGAATCATATGAATTTGTATGTATTGATGAATGTGAAAGTATTTTAAAACAATTTAGTAGTACAACGTGTAATACAAGAAGAATAAAAATACAAGATATTGAAGTTGAAATTACATTAGTAAATTTATTTCATAAATTTGTGGATTTTATCAAAAAAGCTAAAAAAGTTATATTTGCTGATGCTTTTTTAACAAATCGTACAATGGATTTTATAAGAAATACATTTTGTAATGATAAAAAAGTATATATAAGTAATCAAATTCAAATAAAAAAACTACGTCGAGCAAAAGAATTAAGTTTAGAAGTTTTCCATAACAAATTAATTAATAGTTGTATAAATGGAGAAAAAAATTTTGCTTGTTGGTGTTCAGCAAAACAATTGGCAGAATCATTACGATATTTGGAACAAAAAAAGTTAGATTTTTTACATAATATGACAAATAACAATACTGACGAAAATAAAGAAGCATATAAAAAAATTATTGAATTTCGTAAAAAATTATTAGATTATTCAGCTGATTCTGGAAAAGAAAGAAAAGAAACAATTAAAGATATGGCAAAACATTGGAAAGAAGCATCAGGAGTTTTTACTACACCTACAATTACAATTGGTTGTTCGTATTCTATTGAAAATGATTTTGATACAGTATGGATTCAAGGTTTTCCTTCTTGTGTTCCACCGGATATTTTCCAATCTCATATGAGAGTTCGACATTTAAAAGACAATGAAAAAGAAGATATGTTTTATTGTTTTCCACTAACAAATGATTTGAATTTTATTAAAGTATCTACACCTTTTTATTTAAAAACTTTTTATCATTATCAACTGGCAATGAAAGAAAAAAAGGGTTTTATAATGTCAAGTCTAAAAAAAATTAAAGATGAATATGAAAAGAAAGAAGAAAAAGTGTATAGCAAAGATGATTTTGATGTTATGATGAAACATCTTGAGGAATTGTTAAAAGAAGGTGACAATATACCTAGACCTTTACAAGAAATTTTATACTTTAATTTATTGGAACAAACTATTTCAAGAAGAGATTACAAACAAATGTTTCAATGTTTTCTTGTGAAATGTAATTATGAATTTAATGAATATAAACCAAACGAAGAAAATTTAGAAAGTTTAGCTGCTGCTAATTTTAATGAATATTCTTATGAAAAAATTGCTGAAATTAGTTATGATACTCAACAGTTGTATAAACAAATTGGTGATGGAAATTTAGAAACAAGACAAAAATGGGAACTGAAAAGATTTTGGTTTGATAAGAAAATTAATTTATTATTAGATATTGAAATACGCAAACAAATTTTTGATGTAGTTTTAATACAAAAAACTGACACAAAAGCTTTTGATAATGGTTATATAGAAATAAAAAAGAATATATTACAACAGTTTGAAACAGACGTTGAAAATTCTGGGGGTTTAACCGAAACAAATTCTTCACAAGCACAAAAATATCAAGAAATACAAGAATTAAATGAGAAACTTGGATTACAAAATTCATTAGATACTACAATTTCTATTCCAACAGAAAAATTACGTGGTTTAACTGACTTTTTAAAGGAAAAGAAAAAGATATATTCTTTTTTGTTTCAATCTATATTTAAAGAAAATGAAATAGACGACCCTTCAACTAAATTAAAAACAATTCTTACTGTTATTAATGGTATATATGGTAAATGGACAGGTGGTAAATTAAAAAAAGAAGACGAACAAAAGATTAAGTACAAAATGAAATCTAATTGGAATGTTTCTATGGAAACTTTATACAGACAACCAGATATTAATGTTTTATTAAATGGTTCAGCTTTTGTTTCAACATTTAATAAACCTGATACATTTGTTACGGATACTGATGATGAAAATGAAAAAGAAGAAATTGCTATTAATGCTTACAATAGTACGTTTTCTTATACTAAAAATCAATTTGTTGAAGACCCTGTTATTAAAAATTTATCAAAAACTTTTAATAAAACTTCTATAGATTATTATTCTAATGGCAAAGAAGAACAAAAGGAATCTCGTTGTAAAGCTTGTAGAGTTTTAAAACAATTCTGTAAATGTAGTGATATAAGAGCTTATTTAGTTAATGGTATTGAAGTTGCTGTTAAAAACCCAATTTGTGATAGATGTTTTGAAAGAAATTGTATATGTTTAAATAATATCTAGTTTTATTCTATAGAATGAAGACAAAAAACAATGAAATGGTTAATTTTTATGAACACAAAGATATTCAAAAATTATTACCAAAATATCATAATCCTTATGAAGCTGAAAGCGGTATTAAATTTCCTGCACGTATTGGATGTATTGGTTCAAGTTCATCAGGTAAAACATCTTGGCTTCTTAACTATTTAGCTAAAGCAAATGATACTTTTGGATTTATTCACGTTGTTTATAAATCTACAGAACCGTTGTATGAGTTCTTAGAAAAGAAAATTGGTGCAAAATACATTAAATTTTACAAACATATTAGTGAATTACCATTACCAAATGATATTCCACATAAAGACAAACAACAATTGATTATATTTGATGACCAAGTCAATGAGAAAAACCAAGATTTAATTAAAGAATGGTTTATTCGTGGTAGAAAAGTAGGTGTTGGAGTTTCTCTTATTTATATTAGTCAAGATTTTCATAAAATACCTGTAATCATAAGAAGACAATTTAATTATTTGATTTTATTAAAACTTTCTTCTAATCGTGACTTGAATACTGTATTACGAGACTTTAGTTATGATAAAGAAGTACGTAATATGTATAAAGAAGCTACTAGACAACGTTTTGATTTTTTTAAAATTGATATTGATAATCCTGATGATAATAAGAAATTTTCACATAACTGGACAAATTATTATACTATAGAATTAACCGAAGACTAATTTTATGTTTTTCTCTCTCTTACATTAACTTTACTATAAAAGTATTTAGTTTGGTTTTTTAGGAATGGTTACCGTGATTTATACCTTCCTTTAAGACAATCAAAAATCACGTATAGCATTCCTAAAAAAGTTAGATAATTATTTTGCTTACTTTTCATTAATTAGGTTTGTAAAAGCATATTAGCTAATAAGAAAAAGTCTAATTTTCCTCGTCCTCATCATCACCAAAATCAATATCACCAATAGGTTCGGCAAAGGCATAGGAGACAGGGTTAGCTAGCCTAATTACAGTTTTAGGTGGAAAGTCACTAGGAATTCTTAATTGACAACCCAAAAGAGTAATTCCATAACTGTTTGGCATAATGTAAATCTTGAATTGAAGAATGATTTTTAAGCAAACTCTTTCACCGACAAATGTTTTCAAATCATCATAAGAAGCAAATGACAAGGGTTCATTGTTCTCTTTAAAAACCAATAAGTCAGGTGTTCCATCCGGTTTTTTGTTAAGCTTAATATCTATCTTGTCAGCATAAACTTTTCCATCTTTCCCAACAGAAGGTTTTACACATTTCTTAAAAAGAGCTTCCACGACATCACGTTGAGATGGTTTGTAAGATTTCTTAAAAAGAAGTTGGGAATGTTCTAAACCATAATCAATTAGTTTCTCATCAATAGCTCTTGCTAAATCAAAGAATTGTGTAATGTCTTCTTCTTTTTCTATAACATTAGGAGAAGCATTTACAGAAATAGACCACTTCTTTTTCGTTTCATCTGTTCCGTTGCTGGCATCAAAGAAACTCAAACCAAATTGAGAAAAGAGAAAGGGACTCTCAATCAAAAGAGAACCCTTCGCAGCATTGTTGATGATAGCTGCATTTAACCCTTTATGATTGTTTGGTTTAGGAGTTATTAAAAAAACATTATCCAGTGAGAATGACTTGAAATGAGCTACAGACATTGTTACTTGTTTGCTTGTAAGTTACTTGTGACTTGTCTATAAAAGCATTAATCCTATAGCAAAGCCTCTCTAGTTGGGCGGTTTTGATGAAACTGCTATCTAAAAGGTCTATTTACGGCATTTTTTTGTCAAGATAGATAATTTTTTATATAGAATTCTTGTCTAGATAACTTATTATCTAATTAATAAGTGTGTTCAAACAATTATAATATTATAATTTCTCAAAGGATATACAGAGTTAGATAAACCGTCTATAAAAACCAGATAATATTTATCTAACTGGGAAAACCCGATAAATATTATCTAACCAAGAGGCAGAAAACTACCACCTTTTACTAAACCATTTGTTCCAGTCTGCTTACTTGCAAGTCCCTGTGTATTAATTCTATCTACAGTAGCTCTTGTCATAATAGGCTGTGGAACTCCTCGCACCATTCTGCCATAGGGAACACGAATACGTCCGCCGACTGCCTTGCGGGTCGCCTCCTCTGCAAGAGTTGCACCAATGACTGAACCCGCTGGGCCGCCTACGTACTCACCTGCAACTCCACCTGCTAATCCGGCAAGTTTAGGTGCAACGGCTTTTACAATGGGCATTAACACGGGTTTTGCTTTCTGGAAACCTCGTTTAATATCACTGCCAATCTTCTTAAAATTTATTTTACCTCCACGCATTGCCCGTAACTTTGCCATATGTGCTTTGGCTTCTGCTGAACCTTTTTTAAATTTAACTAATCCTTTACCTTGAGTAGCATATCCTGCATCAACTCCTGCATCAACACCCTGTGATGCTAAATCAGTTAAGGAAGGGTCAAGGTCGTACTGTTTTGCTACAGCATTTAAACCCGCTTTGGCTATCTTTTTGGCGGTATTCTTGGGAACATACTTAACAAATGATTTTCCTGCAGTCTTTGCTCCACTTGCTATTTTGTTACCTACGCTCTTTGCACCACTTGCTATTTTGTTTCCAAGATTTTTAAAAGTATCTGCTAAACCCTGTCCCTGTAAAACTTTTTGAGTAAAACGAAACCCTTTACCAGATGCTGAACTTCGTAATAATTTCTTGTAATGGGTCTTGTCTAAAATTATTTCTACTTCGTGTTTTGCACTGTTACTAACTCCTGACTGAATTTGTGAAGCAGTCAATTGAAAACCTTTTCCTTGTTTCATTTTTCTATATTGTGTTGTTGTTAAGAACAACTTGATAGGGAACATTTCTTGTGAATTCATTTTATTATATACTAGCTAAATATAATAAAATTCTGTATTTGCGGCTCTAGAAAAAATCAGGAATGCTATACGTGATTTTTGATTGTCTTAAAGGAGTGATGAAATCACGGAGAGAATACCTAAATTATTTGTTGTTGTTTTTTTAGAGCTTAAATAACCAATGAACCATTTGCAGTATTTACAGTTATCTCTCTTTCGTAACCAATAATGCAGTATAAATCTACTGATGCTTTAGAACTATTAGTTCCTACAATTTGAATAGAACGGGCAACATCATCACTGGCTTGTGACTGTTTGCGTGACAAATCCACATAAATAAAACCATAACCATTCTCATAATCTTGTTGTGACAATATCCCTGAAGAAAGACCTAATTGAAGACCTCCTTGCAAAGAATTTGAACCTCTTATTTCTTCAAGCCAATTTTCAAATTTGTAATTGATGTTTGTTTGATAATGGGCTACCCCGCTCTCCAAAACGTTAAAATTTGTAATAGATGAATATGGCAGGCAAGTTGCTGGAGAACTAGTATAAGGAGAAGACATAGGAGTTCCACTAATAATACTACTAGCTGCAAGGGTTGTATCACTTGGATTGGTTGAACCGTGAGTTGCTGCTGCGTGTTGAGGGACTATTAATAGATACCTTGCACGACTAATTCCATTTGTAAGAATTTGAGAAAATTGTGAATTGGTTGCAGTATTAAGCACTTGAAAAGAAAGAATATCATTGTAAAGAATTTTCTTTTGAGGTAAAACAGAAAGATATTTTTGTTCCATTAAAGGTGTCATTTCATACACACAACCATACAGACGACATTGAGTAATTGAGTGACTTAAAGTAGTACCAGCCCCTGTAGTAACACTTCCAATATTAATTGTTGCAATTGTCTTGGTAGTTGTTCCATTAACAAAACCAGTGCTACTTGAATTTCCAGTTGTTGCAGTTCCACTGGCTGGGCTAATAATAAAAGGAGTTACACTTGCAGGACATTTTGTTAAAGTATAAGCTGTAACAACACCCGTTCCTGCAGTTCTTGTTTCCTGAATTTCTACATTTGTATTTGTATTTAATAAAAGTCTCATATACATACCCTTAGTAAGTTGTAGCTTACGGAAAATATCGTGAAGAATACGCAATGGAATTGTAGCCAAAATGTAATATGTAATATTTGTAGTAGAATAGGTTGCATAGTTTTTAAAAGTAGTTTTGACTTTGTCTGTATCTGTATATTTGGCAACTTGAGTAGCAGCAGGGTCAAAAGAGGTATATTTCATTCTTTGAATACGTCCTTGATTCACAGCAAATTCAGTTGCACCCCAACCTCCAGAAGGTGAAAAAAGAACAGACTTTATATTGTTATTAATTTCGCCTAGCGATGTTGCAGCCGTGCTACCACCTGAATAAGAAAAACTCTCTGCACTGTCTTTACCAAACAAGATTGAAGGAGCTAAATTTGCAACATCATCTGTACTCATTGATGTTAATAATTTATAATTAATATCCAAATTACTAAAATTAGTCAAATTTACAACACTATTATTTGTAATCTCGCATTGTATTGAATTAATAAGCTGATGAACGCCGTTTTTTAGACTCATTGCAAAAACATTTTCTGTATCTGCAATAAAACTACCTGAACTAGAGTTTAAATTCATTACGATAGGAATAGAAAGGAAACTACTGCCCCAATCTACGTACTTTCCCGAGTTGGACAACGAGGCCAAATCAAAAGTCACCTGGCCCGACGGATAGGAGCCGTTATTTTGGTCAGGTAGATACACAAATTGTCTGTTTTGAAAATCAAAAAGATTTTCTTGTGGAAAAAGCGAATTGTCTAACGTAGTAGCGTCCATTTATACTATAAAGACAGATTAAAATTTGTGTGAAATTCCACCAATCATAACCATTCCATTACCTACTATTGTTTTCTCATCTAATCTATCTAAAATATTTGTTGAATGTTCTGTTAAAGGATTTCTTGTTGTATTGTTAATTGTTATTACTTTTCCTTTGTTTTTTGTAAAAGGCAACAAAGAACTTATTACATCTCCTTGACTTCTTATATTAATTTCCTTATTAGAAATAGATTTCCCTAAATCTTGTGGAACAACTGCTTTATTCAAATTAATAATTTCTTTACTGTTTTGTCCTACTTGAGAACTAATTTGACTTCCTAAAGAATGGCCTACCGTAGAAACATTTTGAGAACCATATTTTTGTTCTGCCTTTTGCTGTATGTTTTTAGCATATTGAACACGTTTTGATTTTGAAATATCCATACCTAAAGCCAATTTAACATCATTAGCTACATCAATTAAACCTTTTGTTCCCCGATGCACTATAACAGCTTCATTTGTTCCTTTTTTCTTATATACCTTTGCACGTTGTCCTGATAATTCTTTATCAATTTCATAATCATTTGTATCTTGTAATGATGTATCATAAGAGTTTTTAATTAAGGTTTTTAATTCACCTATACTAATTTTTCCACCTCTCATTTATAATATTGAAAGATATTTATAATAATTTTGATGACACTAAATCAATAATGTATTTATCATCATTACCCCAATTAAAATATTCTTCACCTTCAATTACAATTTCTTTGTAATCAATAAAAGGTTTCTCACCGTGAAGACAGTTTAAATTTATTGCTAATCTTGCTGAATGTCCTAACTGAACTGAAATAACGGATACTCTAAATCCTAATACTTGTATGGT